>Ga0101944_10001267_pt1 | contig 55189 bp, 69 predicted proteins | sample DewCreD2012metaG_FD_75245 | JGI IMG/M metagenome (GOLD analysis project Ga0101944, IMG submission 75245) | Hot spring sediment bacterial and archeal communities from British Columbia, Canada, to study Microbial Dark Matter (Phase II) - Dewar... ...
CTGTGTTTCAATCCTCACCCGGCCTTTCGACCGGGTGCAACGCCTCGCAGACGCAGTCATGCAGCCACTGGCTTAGTTTCAATCCTCACCCGGCCTTTCGACCGGGTGCAACGCAGCCGCAGTTCACCTTTTGACATCTCTGAGTTGTTTCAATCCTCACCCGGCCTTTCGACCGGGTGCAACCTTAAAGCCGGGGAGTTGCAGCTTGCTCCTCAAAAGTTTCAATCCTCACCCGGCCTTTCGACCGGGTGCAACTCAATGCCGTCAATGATTGCTGAAATGCCGTCAATGTTTCAATCCTCACCCGGCCTTTCGACCGGGTGCAACCCCAGGCCCCATAACGGCGGGTTTTACAAAGAATTTTTTATTATTGGGGGCGAACCCAGTTCTTACGAGGCGCCGATGACCTCGGATTTTGATCAGATGATGGCTTACCATTTAGAATCATTACTTATTTTCGGCTGGCGAAGCAGGCCGAGTTTGCACCTCACTGGTGGTTCGCCGCTACAGAACCAGGGGTTTGTCAAAATCAACTTTTTTGTTCCAGCCGAATACCCGCACATGTTTTTCCAACGGCTCCAGTAAGTGATAGATCCTCAGGCTGTCCTCCTGGTCGTCCATAACCTTAACCAAGGTTCGTACCAGCCGTTCATAGTGCAGATCGTCAACGGTGCATTCGAAGACGCTTTTTTGCACCCGTTGGCCAAAGTTTTTGCATTGCTTAGCCATGTTGGCCAAGCGTCGGCGTCCCTCTGGGGTTTCCGTGGAAACGTCGTAGGTCACCAATACCAACACCTGGATACCTCCTCTGGTTTAGTGATAAAGGAAAGGCAGATAAGCCGGTGTGTCGCCACGCAGATAGCGGGCCAGCAGCCTGGCCTGAATATGTGGCACTATTCCAAGGGGCATTTTTTGCTCCAACACCTGATGGGATACTTCTTCCTGTTTTCTTTCCTGATAGGCCACTACCACCTTTTTACGGCCGGCATCGTTTAACAAAACCGCTCCACCAGGACGGTGGTCAAAATCTTTGCTGCTAAGAGTGCGCCGATTGATCAGGGTCAATGCCAGGCGATCGGCCAGAATCGGCCGCAGTTCTTCCATTAAATCTAAGGCCAAAGCGGGCCGGCCGGAACGGAGGGCATGGAGAAAGCCCATCTGGGGATCCAACCCCACCCCTTGGGCCGCCGCGGCACAATCACTCATTAATAAAGCGTACAGAAACGATAATAAGGCATTGACCGGATCCAACGGTGGACGCCGATTCCGTCCCTGGAAGGCAAAGGTTTGGCGGTCGGCGAGGACCATCGCAGCAAACGTGGCAAAATAGCTCCGCGTCGCCTCACCCTCGATGCCGCGCACCTCATCCAAATCCTGGGCGCGGGGTAAGTTTTCCAGTTCCTGGGCCAACCTGTGGGCGGTAGTTTTCAGGGCGTCATGGTCACTGACCTCTGCCGTATCCCGGGCACTCCGCAAAACAGAGCTCCGCATGTTTTTAATTTTGCCGGCTACCAGGCTGCGGGCAATGTTCAGGGCGCGGGTGGGATGGCTTAATGCTTCATGCTGAGCCCGGCGGAGCAGGACGTTGCCGGAAACCGGCCCCTCCAGGCGGGCCAGGAATCTGCCGGAACGGCTCAGCCAGGTGACGGCACGGCCATCTTGGGCGCAGCGGGCCAACAGGGCCGGAGTGGTCATAACCTCCCCAAAGAGCACCAGTCCCCCCAGATGATGGAGCGGAATCTGCAGCCGCACCACTTTTTCCACTTCCACCTTGAGGGTCTCAAGCTCCAGGCGGAGATAGGCTCCCTGAGTCTGGACATAGAGAGTATTTAACAGGTTTTTCATGACTCATCTTCCAGCTTCCAGAGATTGGTGGATAAGCGCTTGAGTCGCCGCTGGTCCGCCACCGTTGCCGGCAGGCAGGAGGAATGGAGGGAGCAATGCCGACAGCGGGAATCGGCCACAGGCGGCGGCAAGACTTCGCTTTGGAGCATGTGCCGAAGTTGGGGAATAATCTTTGCCAGCCTTTCCCGGAGGGACGGATCGAAAGTTACCTCCCGGCGGCGGCGTGAACTGGCATGATAAATGGCGCCGCAGGGAACTGACTGCCCGGTCATCTCTTCCAGACAGACCGCCTGGGCGCAAAGCTGCAGATCATCATGTTCTTTCTGCCGCCGCGGGCCATGCTTATAATCAATCGGGTAAGGAGTGACACCGTGGAACTCAACGACGTCAGCGAGACCCACCAGACCGAAGCGGTGCGATCGCAGCGGCAGACTGCGTTCCACCCGCACCCTTTGATCTTCCTCGCCGCCCCCGGCGTCTACTTCTTCATGCACGAAACGACCCCGTAAGGTGTAGATGTTTTCATCCCATACTGCTTCCAGATGAATCAGGGCCGCCTGTCGGGGGCAGAAACTGAAGTGCTGGATGGCGGAAATGGGAATCAAGTCAGTTTCAGTCCAGTCTGCCAGATCGGCAGGGGTGTCATTGATCAGAGGCGTTTCCCAGTCCATGGGCACTCCCGTCAGTCGGCCAAGATGGTCAGAGTGACCCCCGGAAAGTCCCCCAGTGCTCCGGCCGACGGCATGGTGAGCTGATAATCCTCGAAACCGCGGGGGATGTCGCTTTTGGGTGTAAGCTGGATGAGATCAAAGAGCTTGTGGGCCGGGGCGTTGCCGTGGGGGCTGTCGTGGGTAAAGATGTAAAGCCCCCGGCAGACCATCTCTCCCCGGGCGGCGGAGTGGTCGTGCTCGAACATGTTCAGCAGGGCTTCCCAGAAAATGGCCAGATCTTCCTGGGTTACCCCGGTTTTTTTGGCCAGGGCCGGGCTGAAAAAGCCATGGGCCCGATAGAGGCCATAGGGAACCAGGGGTTTGCGGCCCATCTCCGTTTCTTTGCGGGCCCGGTCAGCCTCCCGGGTGATGGCCACCCGGGTGATGGAGAGGTCCAGGGCCACGATGGGGGAAACCGAACGGGCAAAGGTCAGTTGCATAGGGCCTCTGACCTGACCGGCGTTAAGGCCGGTGGAGAGGACGGCGCCGAAGAGGCGGATGTCGAAATAGGTCTTGGCCAGGTGGTGCTGGGCTTCCTGGCGTTTTTCGCGGGAAATCTTGCCTTTGCCGCCTTTGGCAGCGGCGGCCAGGTCCTTGGCCAATTTGGCGATGGGGTCTTTGAGGTCTGGTGGCCCCTGCAGCTCTTCCAAATACGCCTGGAGCTCTTTGCGGACATTGGCTTCTTTAACCGTTTCGCCAGAATAAACGAGGAAACCGTCTTGGAGGTCATACCCCTCCAGCTTGTCAATATGTTCCTGGAGCCATTCCAGCAAGGTCTCATTTTCTACCGAGGCCTGGGGCGGCTCCACCCCAACCTCTCGAAAACCTTTGGTAATCAGGGTATTGAGGGCCGTCTGGCTCTGGATAAAGATGGGTTTTTCCTTAATCAGGGCCACATAATCCCGGACTTTCCGTTTCAGGCAGACATCGGTGACCAGGCCATGCATGGTCTCGGGGTCCAGGCGGGGCAGGTTGCCGGCATCAGGATCGCCGTTTGGGTTGCCGTTGGTGACGTCAAAGAGATAGACGAAGTCATGGCGTTTGCCGGGGTCAGTATACAGGTCCATGTCATCCTCCTAAGCCGTGGTATCAGCAGGTTGCTGGGAAGAGGGGGCCAAGGCAGCCCGTTGGTGGTAAAAGCCCAGGGCGAACCGGGCCTGGTCAATGAGACTGAGGGTGCGGGGCAGGCCACCGGCCCGGTCCAGGGCCGTCATGACTTCACCGAGAAGATCATTGAGCCTGGCATAGCCCCGATTCTCCCGGCGGATTTTGGGGAGATGGGCGGTGAGGGCCAGTTTCAAGAGCGGCGCCAGGGCCGCGGCCGGGCTGGTGCTGGCCGCGCCATAAAAACGGTCCACGATGGTGGTGTTGAGGTTGCCGGTGGCGGCCCGTCGTTGGGCCTCCTCCAAGACGGCCAGGAGCCGGCCGCAGAGGTACGGGGCGTCGGCATTTTGCGGATCCAAGGCTACCATAGTTTCGGCCTCCTTTGTGCCAAAGGTTAGGGCAAATTTGATCACTGCCGCCAGGACCCAGAAGGGGGCGGGCTGTTGGTAAATGGCTTCCAGAGAGCGACCCCGAGGGGTACGCAGACGGTGCACGGCGGTCTCCAACAGGCCGGGGGGCGGCGGCGCCCCCAGGTAGGCGGTGCGCAGCAGGCCCCGGAGGAGGTTGGGATCTGTGCTTCTTAAGGGCTGCAGGAGTAAAGGTAAAGGAAAAACTACCGCCGCTTCTCCCCGAGGGCCTACCAGACGCAGGGCAGTGAGAAATTGCGCCAGCCGCTGCCGGAGTTGTGCCACCGAGCTTTCGATCCACTCCCGGATGACGAGACGGCCTTTATTGGCCGAGAGGACTGTCAGAAAGAAGGCATTGTCTGATAGAGCCAAAGGAGAGTCGCTGCCGGACCAGGGGATCTGGAGAAATTTCTCTAATAATGCCAGGGTTGGCTGTCCTGCAGGCTCCCAAGTATTTGGAAAGGGCGCCGTAACCAGGGATAACAGATCGTATTCCTGTGCCTCAATGGTCACTTTCTGGTCATACTGGAGCCAATAGACAGCGAGTTGATTCTGCAAAGAAGTCCCGCCGCCGCCCTTAGTGTCATCCCGCAGCAGGACAGTGTTATGCTGAGGCTTTTTTAAGAAATGTTCAAGGCTCTGGGGGACTATCAGACCACAGACGCTGCAGAGGGAAGCGTTGATGGTCTGCTCCTTGCCGAAGGAGAGAAAGGCTGTCTTATTAAAAGACGTCAGTTGGCACTTCTGCCCCATGACAATGAGCTCTAAGGGCAGCGTTTGGATGAGGGCCCGCTGCTGGCCGCAGACAGAACAGATTCCCTGAACTCGGGAGCCGAACTCTCCTTCAAGGTAAATACGCCAGAATTCCTGAATTTGGGCTTTTTCAAAAGCATACGGCGGCTGGCCCACCATCAGGGTAACGACATCTCTGGGTTTGATTTTTTGGCTTAGGCTCTGGGGGTCGGCCTTGGTGCTCAGGAACAGATGCATAAGCTGCAGCTCAGGCAACTCTGTTGCTGCTGCGGCTTTATCGAGGAGATCAAGAAAGGCCTGATGTTGTAGTTGGGCCTCGGTCTCTCGGCCGCTTTCGGCCAGACCCAGGACATAGCGGGCCTCGTCCACCAACAGATACGGTTTGACGTTGTCAACACTGACGGCACCAGACCGTTGCCGGCAGGGCCGCGGTTTTTGGCCGATCTCGACTTCCTCGGGTTCGCCGAGCAGATCACCGGTCTGGGGATGCAGGTGCAAAATCCAACGGATGGGGCTGGCCCGGCCGAAGGTTTTATAGCCGATGGGTATCAGTTCACCTTGCTCGATCAAATGTTGGGCTTGTCTTTCCAGTTCGTTAAGAAGCATCGTTGCCCTCCAACCGATAAAGCTCCTGATATTTCTCAGGAGGAACTGTGATAATCCCGCCCTGGACCCGAGCCTGGAAGAACAGGGGTTGAGCGTAGCCTGAGACCTTTTGGGTCCCCGTGGCGCCGGGGCGGAAAAACTCCATTTCTTTCCGGGCGGTATCGACCCGGAAGGCAATATCAAAGAGCATGGTGCCCAGGTCCTGATCCCAGAGATGGGGTGATGCCGAGCCGTCCACCGGGGCACAATAGGCGGCAAATTCCCGGGTGCCCAGATAGGGCTGATGGTGGCATTGACCCCGCGCCAGGCGCCGCTCCAACTGGGAGAGATATTTGGGCAGGGGCTCAGTGGCATGCTGTCGCAGAACGAGATCGGCCCGGAGGAGATAGGCCACGTCTTTCAGGATAAGGCTGGCCCGCTGCTGCCGCTGGTCTTCGATGAACACGGGCGTCTGTCCCTGGCGGTCGCTGAGTTCATTGCGGAGCAGAGCAAACTCCGTGCCCCGGCGGAGCACCCAGATCTCCCGGATTTCATACCTGAACTCCGGCTTCCAGAAGATGGCCTCCAAAACGCCCCGGGCGGCGCTGGGGGTGATGACCGGATAGCTGACCCGTTCCACCTTGAATTCAGGGCGGGAAAAACAGGCATAATCACCCGATACTTTCACTTGGATATGGGGAGATGGGAGTGGCATAAGACCTCCACCAGTCAGTGAGACGATGTACGGAAAGTAATTAGCCGATTGCCGTTATTTTACAGAGAAAAAAAGGCACCGGATAGCCGAAAATCAGATTACCAGATCGCTGGGGTCAACGGTTGGCCCCACCGGACCGGTGCGGGGCTGGTAGGTCCCCAGCCAGCGGTAGAGACCAGGGGTTATCTCCGCCAGTTGCCCCTCTTCCAGAAAACGGCGGAGTTCATGGGTAAACAGATTGATGAGAAAGGGTTGCAGGCGGCGCCAGGTCTGGCGGGTGGGGGTCTGCTGCCAGGCCACCAGGCGGGCCGGACCGTCGCCGTAGGGCACCAGGACCGGCCGGGTGTCGTCCTTGATGAGACGATACCGGGAGGCCACTTCGGGAAAATTCAAGGCCCGGCGGTAGGCCTGGATCTGCTCGGTATCGAGATCCAGATCAGCCAAGAGCCGTTGAAAGTATTCCCGGTAGAGGTGCGGATCGTGCAGTCTGTCAGGGGCATGGAGCTGCAGGAGGAGCTTGGCCTTTTCAAACCCGGCCTTATAGCTGCCCCGGGGCATCGTGCCGTCGGCCAATTCAAATAACACCACGCGGCCGGAGCTGAGCTTGCCCTCCCGATTACAGCGGCCGGCAGCCTGAACGATCCGGTCCAGGGGGCCCAGGCTGCGGTAAACCACGGGAAAATCCAGATCAACACCGGCCTCCACCACCTGGGTGCTGATGAGCTGCACCGGCCTTGAGGCGGCCAGCCGGGTCCGGACTTCCTGGAGAATTTCCTGACGATGGGCGCCGCAGAGCAGGGTAGAAAGGTGAAAGGCAGCAGGCGAGTCGGCCAGCAAGTTAAACAGTTCCAGGGCTTGCCGACGGGTATTGAGGATCACCAGGACCTGGGGGAGACTCCGGATTTCCATGGCCAACTCCTCCAAACTTAAGGGTGCTTCCCGCCTCTCATACTGCACTCGCTGCAGAGCCGCAAAATGTTGGGGAAAATGGGGGACGATCTCCTGGGGACACCCCCGAAATTCTTGGAGATAGTGCGTATTTTCCAGGGCCGGTTGGGTGGCCGTACAGAGCACCAGGCTGACGTGGTAGTCTTCCACCAGGGAGCACAAGACCCCGGCGGTGGGTTTCAGCAGGTGCGGCGGCAGGGTCTGGACTTCATCCAGGATGATGACGCTGCCAGCGATGTTATGGAGCTTGCGCACCCGGGAAGGATGGCGGGCAAAGAGGCTTTCCAGGAGCTGCACCGTGGTCGTGACGATGAGGGGCAGATCCCAATTTTCCTCGGCCAACCGCAGACGGCAGGCTTGGAGGTCCTGGCCTTCCTGATCATCGCTCCCCACCAGGCTGTCCACCTGACTGTGGTGCTCCAACACGGCGGCGGCCCCAAAAATCTGCCGATAAACCTGGGCGGTCTGATCAATGATGCTGGTATAGGGAGTAGCCACGATGACCCGGCGCAGGCCATGGTGCAGGGCATGGCGCAGGGCAAAGGCCAGACTGCTGAGGGTCTTGCCGCCGCCGGTGGGCACTGTCAGGCGGAAAATCCCAGGAGGTTGTTGTGCTGCGGCCAGGCAGGCCTCGTAGACCTCCCGGCGGACTACATTGACGGGCCGGCTGCGGTCGGCCCGCTGACATAACTGTTCCTGGTGTATCTGGAGACGCTCCCAAAGTTGGGCCAACGTCGGGGCCGTCCCGCGGAGGCAGGCCAACTCCGGGGCAAAGTGGTTCTCCGTGTCCAAACGGTCGGCATCCACCAAGGCCGAAAGGAGGAAACGTACCCTGAGTTCCCTGGCCAAGGGCAATAAAGAAGGCACCGTAACTTTTGTTACTCCCACTTGCGGCAGCAACGGCGCCAGAAACGCCTGCAAGGCCGGTAATTCCTGGGCGTTTTGCTGAAATAATTTTTGCCATTTCAGGGACGCGGCTCCTGGCTCGTCCAAGCCTCCATGATGGCCGGCAATGACCAGGGCAAGGTCCTGCCCGAGTTCTCCTCTGAACAGACGTGCGGCCAAGAGGGCCCCCCAGGGTGAGTGGGGGGTCGACGGCCAGGGCTTGTTGGCATGCTGCGCCAAAAGATAGTCCTGGAATGGCTGCCGGATTTTTCCCAGGTCATGCAAGAGGCCAGCCAAAGTAGCCAGTTCCGAGGCCTGAAAAAAGGCGGCAAAATCTGCCGCCAGTAGGGCTACGGTAGTGAGGTGCGTAGCCAGATCATGCCACCGGCCGTCCGGACCAGGGGTATGGGCAACAGGGGGAAATACCTTACAATGAGACATGGTATTGCTCCTGATCTTCAAAGACATTTGCCATATTTACTTCAAATCCTCAGTCGATACGAACAATTTGAGGGAAAAATTTTACTGGAATTTATTTAATAATTTCTTCGCCAATTGTTATTAAAAAGAAGCTCTTCTGCTTTCCTTCATGTTATTTTCCCGTTTTCAGGTTTTTCTAAACCACTGATTACCTCTTAATCCCTTTCCAAAAATAGAATCTAATCAGCCATCACAAAAAGGACTTGCAACTAAAATTTAACTTATCGGCACACGTGCCGATTATCTTGAGGGGGTAAATCTATGTCAAATAAGGCCCTTGGTGGTGCAGTACGCACCAAGGAGAAGTGCCCCCGCTGCGGGGGCAAGTTTGCACTTCAGGCCAAGGGGCTGCGCTGCCCCAACTGTAAAACGATTCCTACCCGATATTTCCTGGATGTCTGGTGCCCTGGCCATGGCCGTCTGAAAATCTACTCGGACCAGCAGGGCTATCCCTTGGACTCCTGGGAGCGGGCCCAGCGCCTCCTTACCGCCATCCAGCATGAAATCGACCAGGGGAAGTTTGACCCCAAGGCTTTCACCGGAAAAGAGTTTAAAGCGCTGCTCTTTGAGAACTACGTTCAGGTCTGGCTGGAACGCCGGGAAAGAGAGTATGAGCACAGTCTTATATCGAAATCCTATCTAAAGTCAATCCGGGAATATATTCACAACTACTATATCCCATTTTTCAAAGGGCTCTCCATTCGAGACATCCGGGAGGCCCATCTGGAGGATTTTCGTAACTGGCTGCCAGCGAGGCTGACTGTAAAGACCATTTACAATATTCTTGGGGTTCTGCGCAAACTTTTTAAAGATGCTTATCAACGGAAAGATATCCTGATTATGCCGGAATTTCCCAAGGTCGAGTTAGTGGAGCCGGTGACCAGATGGATAACGGAGGAAGAGCAGGAAAGAATCTTGTCCCACATAGAAGATCATGTATACAGGGCTTTTTATATATTTTTAATGAAACAGGGGTGTCGTCCATCAGAAGCAAGGGCCTTGCGTTGGGAGGACCTTGACTTTAAAAACAACACGGTTGTTATCAGGGCTGCGTTTGACATGAATGAATACAGGCCTTTTACTAAGGAGAGGGATGTGCGTGTTTTGCCAATCCACCCATTGGTCAAGGAAGCCCTCTCGAAACTGCCTCGCAGCTTGAGTGGGTTTGTGTTCATTAATCGACGTGGCCGCCCGTTGAGTTCAAGGCGGGTTTGCGACATCTGGCAGAAAGCGGCAAAGCAAGCCAATATTAACGTGACCTGTTATGAGGGCACTCGTCACAGCATAGCCTCGCAGGCTATCAACCGCGGGGTCAACATGAGGATATTGAAAGAATTTTTGGGTCATAAAACTGATATTTCCACTTGCAGATACGCCAAAATTATGGTATCAACATTAACCAAAGTTTGGAGTGATCAAGAAGGAAATGCTCATGTCCCCAAACTGTCCCCACAACCCAAAAAGCCAAAATAACCCCTCAATAATCCAGCATAATCTATCTGGTGGCCGCGGGTTCAAATCCCGTCGCTCACCCCACTTTTTTTCTGAAACTCAGGATACTTATCAGCAGTATCAATGTCCCCAGACTGTCCCCAACTGTCCCCATGACGGTCGGGGATTTTTTCTGCCCAAACATCCCCAGAAAGCCTTCGTAGAAAATCTTCAGGCGCCACAGGCGCGTGAACCTCATTTATCCCTTTTTGCAAGTTGGCGCACCAAAGCTTGTCATGCGTGGCCCCAGCTCCCGGGGCAGCCCCGTCCCGATAGAGTAGCTCCAGAAGGGGGCCAATGGTGCAGGGCCAACGGGGACAGGCCCTGCCCATCATCATTGCATGGAGTGAAGAACAGCCAGGCTTCCCGAGGCCTGGCTGCGGCTGCAAATCCAACCGCAACCAACGTGCTGCAGCCGGGGGCAACTCGGGTCCACATCCTCATACACCCCCAGGACAGTAGGCCTCTGCCCTGGGGGTGTTTCTTTTTGATTGCCGGTTCTATGACCGACCATCCCGTGATCATGGGAACTAATTTCATTCATGCGGGAGAGTGTGAACCACAAAGGATGGAGATTTAAAGGTGACCAGGCCAAGAAAACAAACAGTGGATTTTTTTCCGCACATGGTCAAGCACGGCAAGACTATTTTTATCCTGGAGCAAAAGTATGGCAACGACGGCTATGCCGCCTGGTTCAAAATACTGGAAATGCTTGGAGATACCGAGGGTCACTATATTGACTGTAGGAATCAGGTCACTTGGGAATATCTACAGGCAATAACCCGGCTGCGTGCGGATATCTTGGAAGAAATCATTGATCTGCTGGCCAGGCTGGAGGCAATCGACCAGGATTTATGGAAATCGAGGGTAATATGGAGCGACAATTTCATTCAAAACATCTCTGAGGTTTATCGAAACAGAAAAGTCGCAGTTCCTCAAAAGCCTCATATCTACGCCCAGGAATCCGTAAGCGAAGGGATTTCAACTCTTAGAAATCCATCTGAAACAGCTTCTGATGGGAGTTCAACCCGTAGAAATCCGCAGAGTAGAGTAGAGGAGAGTAGAGAAGAGGAGAGTAGAGGAGAGGAGAGAAGATTTAGCGCGCCCCCGGAGCCGGACCAAACAGAATCGGGAAGGCAGCCGACCTCTTCTTCCGACGCGCATCCGCCTACGGCTGACGCCTCGGCGGATTTGCGCGCTCCGTCTGAGCAGCCGCAGGAAATTCCTGTTTTTCGCTGCAAACACTTTGAAATCACCAGGGAGTATTTAAACACGCTCCGGGAAGATTACCCTGCGTTGACCGAGGAGCAACTGCTGCTGGAGATCAAAAAAGCGGCTGATTATGCCACAGACAACAACGGCAGGTTCAAGAGGAGGGCCAATGGTCAACTGAAAAATCCGAAGTTATTTCTCCGCAACTGGCTAAGCCGCGTGGTGGTTTCGCCGACGCCGTCGCGGGGCCCGGATGGCCCCACGAGACCCACAAAAAGCGACCACAACATGGCCGTGGCTATGGCCTGGGTGGAGAAAAAAAAACGGGAATTGTTTGGTGAAGAGATATGCGAGATCGAGATATCGAGCGATTCGCCCCAATAATGGCGGCCCTCTCGGAATGCTTCGACAAGGAGATCTCCGAGAAAAAGCTGGAAGTTTACTTTGCGGCCTTGCGAGAGCTGACCATCGAGCAGGTGGCAGCCGCCGCCAAGTGGCTAATGCGTTACCGCACCATCACCGGCACCTTCCCCCTGGTTGCCGAGTTTTACCAGGCGCTGGAGCAAATCGAGGGGCAAGGCGGCGTTGAGGACCGGGCGGAACTGGCCTGGCGCAAGCTGGTCTGGGCCATCGAACACCACGGGTATTACAGCTCGGTGTGTTTCGATGACCCGGTGATTCACGCGGTGGTTGAGGCTATGGGCGGCTGGATGAAAATCTCGGGCGATGATCCGGACTGGCGGGAAAGCGAACTCAAGTGGCGCCAGAAAGACTTCGTGGCGCTGTATCGCGCCATGTCCAAACAAAACACTCCGGTCAAGCCATACCTGGTGGGGTTCGTGGAAGCAAGCAACAGCGGCCAGTTTGACGACTTTATGCCGAACCTGGTCAGGATTTCTGGTTCACCAGGGCACATGCTGGCGCTACCGACCAAGCGGCCGGCAGCACTCCCGCAAGGCCAAAACTGCGAACCTGCCTTGAGCGATATCGTGCAGAAGACCGCAAACATGCTGGAGGCGCAATGAACAAGCGAGAGTGTCCGCATTTTGTTGCCAGAGATTTGCAGCTTTTTGACCCCACGATGTCCTTGCGAGGCCCATGCAGATATCATCTCGGCGGCAAGGCTTGTAGCCGCCGGGACGTGTTTCTGTGTGATACCGAAGGGCACAAACAGCAACCGCAAAACGCACGAGGAGCGAGAAATCATGCTTGAATGGTTTACCGTTGGGTTTGGTTTGGCGACGGGCTTCTCAGCAGCTACGCTGCTGATCCTGTTTGTGATCGGGCTGCTGGAATACTTCGGCCGGGGGCCCAGAATATGAACGTGGTGATCAACCGCTGGATCGAAGAAGACAACACATTCGCACATCCCCCGTGCTACTGCTGGGCATGTGGCAAAACCGGCACCGTGGTGGAGATCCCTGACAACTACGGCGTTCTCATGGCCCGCATGTGCGCGTCATGTCTGGAACGTGCCAAATCGGCCCTCAATGAGGCGATCCTGAGGAACTTTACATGCGCAAGCTTATTATCCCCGGGCAGCCGTTCACCAAGAAAAACTCAACCGTGGTGCGCTGCCTGAACGGCAAACCCATGGTGCTGCCGTCCAAAGCATACCGGGCTTACGAAAAACATGCCATCAGGTTGCTCAAGGCAGAGGCGGGCCAAACCTTCTCCGGGCCCATTGCGGTGCGCGTGCTTTACTGGCTCAAAGACAACCGCCGCCCGGACCTGACGAACCTGCTACAGGCCACGGCTGACATCCTGGAAAAATCCGGCGTGATCGCCAATGATCGCAATATCGTCTCATGGGACGGCTCCCGCATAGCAGGGGTCAGCAGGATCATGCCAAGGGCAGAGATCGAGATCAGGCAGGCAGATGAACCACAAGACGACTTTCCCAAGTGAACTTCCGGCAATCAAGCTGGAATTTTACCGCGGGATCAAAGAAATCTCCCGGTTCCTGGGGATGAACCCGCAGACGGTTCAAAAAAAGCTGCGGCATGGTCTAATCCCGGCCAAAAAAGACCCCATGGGAAGCTGGGTCCTTTGCACCCTGGATTACTATCTCAGCCTGCAGAGCAAAGATGACCAACCCTGAAGAAGTCTTCTACGCCGGGATCAAGTGGGGTCTGCAAAACCCGTCGGTCATTATCGTCGGTCAATACGCCCCACCGCCCACTGACAACCTGGTTTTGGTTTATGAGTTTTACCGCCAGGGAGTCTTGCTTCCTGACCTGGTGGCAGTCGCCAGGGAGGTGAAAGAAACCCACCGGGTCAGGAAATTCTTCTGCGACCCGAGTGAACCACGTTTCATAGAACGTCTCCGCCGGGAAAGACTATGGGCTGTGGCCGTCAAAGACGAAGAACTGGCGGGCATTAACCTGGTCTCCGAACGTCTCCAAAAAACCAAGGAGGGCAAACCGGGCGGCCTGGTGGTGTCAAGGGAGTGCAAAAACCTGATCTTTGAATTCCAGAGATACCATGCCCCAGAACGTGACTCCAACCGGCCATACCGTGACAGGCCGGTGGCGATCCACAACTTTGCCCTGGACGCCCTCCGCTTCCTGGTTTTGGGGCTTTCCTACGAGGCTACGCCAAATGTGAGGTGGCTGTGATGATAGCGATGGAATTGCTTTACCGGCGCATACGACTGTTTCTCCGGATTGTGTGGCGCACATGGGAACGGGGCTACAGGCTGAGCGCAAAAACATCATGGGGTGTCGCCTGCGACATCTATACCTGGGAGGACTATCAAAAAGTGTGTCGCTATTTTGACACTGGCCCCCATTTCAAGATTACCAATGGGGTCTGGTGATGATCCTGACATCGAATTTCCAAATAGCGGGCCACTTGCCGCAGGCTGTGGCCATCTCCCAGGGGATTCCCAGAGGCTGGACCGGGCGAGTCTATCGCCCACTGGCCCCACCATGGAGCATGATAAAAATCTCGGACCCGGTCAAATACATACAAGCATACCGGCAGCAGATACTTGCAAAACTCGACCCCCAGCAAGTGCTCATCGACCTCGGCGGCGATGACTTCATCATGCTTTGCTGGGAAAAGCCCGGCGACTTTTGCCACCGCTTGTTGGTGGCCGCCTGGCTGCGCAAGGAGCTTGGCGTTAGGGTAGACGAGCTCAACCCGAAACTCAAACAACATGCCGACTGGTTGCGGCGCATGAGGAAATAATGGGCTTCGTCGGGTCAATCAACGCCGAAACCCGCAAATGGCTGGGCAACAACGGCCAGGCTTTTGACGGGCGCAAGGTCTGGGTCGGCTGCTCCGTGGCCTTCACAGTAGAACAAATAATCTCCCGCTACGCCCCCAAGGCGAAAATCTGGGGGAATGACGTGAGCCTTTACTCATCAGCGCTTGGGGCTTATCTGACCGGACAACCTTTCCGGCTGGAGGTGCAGGATGAAAAGTTTGCCTGGCTGGCACCATATCTGGCCGATGCGGAAGCTAAGGCGGCCACCATCATGGTGCTCTTTGAGATGCTCAAATACGAGAAGGCGAACAATCTTTTCAAACAGCGGCACTGGGCCCACTACTTGAACAACTTCGAGAAATTCCACCAAGACACCAGAGCCAAACTACGGGAGCGTAAACAACAGATCAGGCTGGAGGCCTATACCTCCAAAGACATCTATGACCTCCTGGACGAAATACCACAGGAGGCCGTGATCATAGCGTTCCTCCCTACTTACGCTGGCGGTTATGAGCGGATGTTTAAACGCCTGGAGGAAATATTCTCCTGGGACCGGCCGGATTACGGCATGATCGACGCTGACCGAAAAGTAGCCATCCTGGAGAAGATGAAGGCCAGGGATTTCCTCTTTCTGGACGACAAGGTCTGGGATGACCTACCACAAGTGGCCGTGGTCCATAAAGCCCGCATGAAACCGGTCTATGTCTATTCTAATATGGCGGCCCTGCGGCTGGGCGTTATGAAGCAGCAGCGCTACGCCGATTTTGTGCCATTCCCCCGCCTGTCTGACAATGACGAGATCAGGCTGGATTCAGTCCTGACCATCATCCCCACCACCAACCGCGTGGTGAACTATTACCGGGACGTTTACCTGTCCAAGGCAGTCGGCATACCGGCAGATGGTGAAGCCCCTTTTGTGGTCGCCGTGGACGGCAATGCCTTCGGCTTTTTGATTTATACCAGGATGCAAGGCGGCGGCGATATGTATCTGCTGGCTGATTTCGTGGTCAACTCTACGCGCTACCGGCGCCTGGCTAAACTCCTGCTTCTGGTGACCCAAACCAAAGAGATCCGGCGCCTGCTGGAAGAAAAACTGCTCCTGGCAATACCCAAATGCCGAACCATGGTCTTTACCGATAAACCGGTCTCCATGAAGTATCGCGGGCTTTATCAACTGATACGTCGGGATCCAGGCAAACTTGTCTACGAAACCGACATGGGCATCTTAAACCTTGCTGAGGTTGTTCCCCTATGGCTGAAGAAATTCGAGAAGTCCTAAACCTGCTCAACGAGAGGCTGGCAGGCGTGTTCCCGTATCGTCTGGAGCTGGCAGCGCCAGGCGAACTGAAACTTCTGGAAAAAAACGCCCGCTACATGAAGGCCGAGCAGTTCCAGAACCTGGTGGAAAACGTCAAGAAAGACGGCAACCTGTCTTCACTCCCGCTGTGTTACCGGGAGGCCGACGGCAAACTTAGGGTCCTGTCCGGCAACCACCGCGTCATGGCAGCACGACACGCAGGTGTAGAACACATCCTTGTCATGGTGGTAGCCGACGAAAAAAACGCTGACGAACGGCTGGCCATCCAGCTTTCACATAACGCCATCGCTGGCCAGGACGACCTGGTTATCCTCAAAGAACTGTGGGAGAGCATTAAAAACGTCCAGGCCCGGGTCTATGCAGGCCTGGACTCCGAAACACTCAAGGCACTCCAGGGTATCCAATTTTCCGCCATCACCGAGCAGCGCCTGCGCTACAAATTGACCAGCTTCCTGTTTCTGCCAGAAGAACTGGAGGACCTGGACAGCCTCCTCAAAGAGACCGCCGCAGCCTTTGCGGGAGATGTGGTCTACCTGGCCCACCTACAGGCATTCGACGCCTTTTTTGAACTCGTTACCAGGATCAAGAAACGCTGCCAAATCAAGAACTCGGCAGCGGCTTTCTTAAAGCTCATGGAATTGGCCCGTTATGGGCCGGATCAATATGAGGAAGCCTTGTCAGCACAGGAAAACCAGGAGGTGCAGCATGGGGTGGCATGAGGTCCTGTTGCCTTATCGAGCCGAAGACAACTTCCGGGGTGCAGCCATGGTGGCACAAGATAAAAACCTGTTGCGCCTTGCGGCAACCTGGCCAAGAGTGCGCAGAACCATGCCACCTTACTGCGAACAGGAACAAAACACAGACCTGGATGACCTCTGGCGCCGAACCATCGTGGACTTTGATCATTGGGCCTCCCTGGCCCAACTCAAACCGGTCGCCGTCATTCAGGGATTCCGGGCCCTCAAAGGAAACCGCATTATCCTCCCGGATGGGACCATAAACCACCTGGTGGATACCCTGCTGCAAAAAGAAGCCGCAGGGGAAATGATGGCTAAACTCGGCATCAAAGCGGGTGATCTCAAATGAACGACGCCATCTATTTGGGTATCGACTTCGGCTACCGGAACCCGTTCGCCTGTCTCTGGATACAAGTCAGAGAGCATGGCGAGAGAGTCGTGGTCCTGGACGAATATTACCGACGACTCAGAACCACAGCCGAAAACGCCAGAGAAATCCTGGCCCAAAGCAAAACCATGGGATACATGCCAATAAGCGCAGTCTATGCGGACCCCTCAAACCCGGAGGGACACGCAACCCTGGCAAACATCCTGGGGGTGCCGGTGCAGGCGCCGCGCCGGCCGGTGACTGTCGGCCAGGAGTTGGTCCGCCAATGGCTCAAGCTGCGACCAGAAGGCAAACCAGGCCTCCTCATCAGCCACCGTTGCAAAAACCTGATCAGGGAGCTGCAAACCTACATGGCACATGAGCCGGGCAAGGGCGAACACCACGCCCTGGATGCCCTGCGGTATTTCTTTGCCGGTTGGGATGGGGCCTGAGCGATGACCAAACGGGAACGTGAAAGCCTGAAAAAAGCCATTGCCTGCTTTGTAGACGAACACGAAGGCGGTTGGGCCAAGGGGATGGCAAAACTGCAAGCCATGCTTAGGGCCGACGCCAAAAGACGACAACGACTGGCGGCTCAGAATCAGCGCCCGAACGCGCCCAGCCCACAAACGCCAAACCTCTTTGCTATACAAGCCAGAAGGTCAGCATGATGACGGGATACAAAAAAGATCAAGGGAAACTGCGGTGGGACCTCCTGCCACCCGGGGCCCTCCAGGAGCTCGTCAAAGTCTACGGGTTCGGCCTCGACAAAGGTTACCCGGCACGGAATTGGGAAAAGGGGATGGAATGGTCCAGACCTTTTGCCGCACTCATGCGCCACGCTTGGGCTTTCTGGGGCGGCGAGAGCATTGACCCTGAGTCCGGGTTGCCACACATGGCCCATGCGGCCTGGAACGCCTTGGCCCTGGTAGAGTATCTCTTGCAGGGCACAGGGATTGACGACAGGCCCCACCAGGGAGGCAACGAATATGCCTAACGCACCGGCCTGGCTGCGATGCGAACACTGTTTGTGGTGGAAATCAGCGGCAGACCCAGGCGACGGCTGGGGCTGCACCTATGAGGGCGACTCAAAACCACGGTCAGTCTTTGATCGCTGCTACCGTTGGCGCTGCAAGCGGTGTTTGTGTTCCTGGGATGACCCCATGTCAATCGAGCCGATCAATCACCTGTATTGCCCGCTCATGGGCCGGGCAAAGCAAGAAAAGGTGAAGAAATGAATGCGCAGACCCCCAAAAAAAACCCTGATTGCAAGGGGGCTTCCATTAAGCGACACGAGCGCGCTTTAAAGGCATTGCAAATGCACGAAGCTGGAGCCTCCACCTTAGATATCGCCGAATATTTCAACCTGTCTCGGCGCATGGTGCAAGCCGATATCAAGCTGGCTAAAGACCTCCTCAAAGAGGAGATTGCTAAGTTCGATGGCATGGCATTTCTGGCGAAAGAAATCGTCTTTTGGGAGCAGATGGTAACCCAGGCCATGCAGGAATATCAGGTCGCACGCACCGACAATGCAAAAGTCGGATTCATGCGAGTTGCCAGCGAAGCCAGGGCTAAGCTGGTAAAAATCCTGCAAGACAGCGGCTTACTGACCACAGTCCCAGAGCGGGTCGTTCTGGAAGAAAACATCCCGTTCGACGACCCGGAGGTCCGCAAATTATACCTCGAATTCCTGAAGGCAGCCCGCAAAAAGGGAGAAAAGGAGCTTGGCTTGTGAGAAAAAACCTGAAAAAAAATGCTTTTTGGTATGTGAGTTTGTAGCATTTTGCAAGCCCAAAAAATGGCCTGAGACGCCACTTTTGGTCAAATGTTCACTAAAAATGCCCGAAAAAGACCAAAAAAGAGCTAACAGCATACCAAGACTCAAAAATCCCGAGTTGCGTATTTAATGTGTATTAAACGTAAAGGAACCAATGAATACTATTATACGTTTCCGAAAAATGACCGTATTTTACCCCTATGAGGGGCGTATTCACAGGATTGTTGCTATGCCTCTTTTAGAGATTAGGCACGATAATTGCTATACCGGGCGCCGATTGTGAGCAAAAACCTGAAAAATTATTTTGTGCGATTGTAGCAATCGGCAGGACCGGAAAAGGGCCGAAAAACCCCTTTTTGGTCAAATGTTCACTAAAATGACCCAAAAAAGACCGTTTTTGGTCTAACTTCACACCATGACTACAAATTACCGGGTTGCGTATTCAACGTGTACAAAACGTAAAGAGACTAACCAATATAATAATACGTTTAAGAAAAATGACCGTATTTTACCCCTAAAACAAGCGTATTTGAAACGACGCCCGGAGGCCCAAAAATGAAGTTTGGCATACTGGTTGCTAAGGTGCGATTGTGAATGTTGCCAAGTGATCGCAGGATCGTGATTGTGAAACAGTGAAAGTTTGTATGTGAACACAGGATTGTGAACGCGCATTTGTGAATGTGCGACTGTGATTGCACCATTGTGATGGCCCGCTTGTGAACATGCGTTTGTGATCGGCCGATTGTGATTGTCCCATTGTGATCGGCCGATTGTGATCGTGCGACCGTGATAGCCCGCTTGTGAAACTGTGTTTGTGATCGGTTGTTTGTGATAGAGCACAAGTGATTGTTCAATCGTGAAAACGGCCGCGCGAAAGTGAGACCGTGATTAAACGCTCGTGACCGTGCGAAAGTGATAGCGAGATTGTGAATGGCAAAGACATCTCTGTCGCCGCCATGCGGATGGTGGAACATTACCGGCGGCACGGGTTCAAAGACGAAAAAGAGTTGCTCGATTTCATCGAGGCCTTTTGGGGCTTCCACATACCCAGGGCCAAAGTCTGCCCAGACCACACCCCGCCGGCCGCATACATCGCCGCCGCCTTCTTTGAGGAAGTCCTTGACTGCGTCTGCTGGGCCAACCGGTCCGGCGGAAAGACATTCAACGGCGCCTTGGTCACCTGGTTGGATTCAGTGTTCAAGGGCGGCTGTGAAACCAAAATCTTGGGCGGCTCCGGTGAACAGAGTCTCCGGATGTACGAACACATGAAGAGCTTCATTACCAAACCCTTCCAGCATTTGGTGGAGGGGGACGCCCTCCGCACCCGCACCCACCTGATCAACGGCTCCAATATCCAAATCCTGACAGCTTCGACCAAAAGCGTTCGGGGCCCCCACCCGCAAAAACTCAAATTGGATGAAGTGGATGAGTTCGAGGACAAAATCTATGAAGCCGCCCTACTTATCCCCAAATCAGCCAGAGGTATCAAATCCTCCGTGCAGATTTACAGCACTATGCACAAAGCCTACGGCCTCATGAACCGCGTTATCACCGAGGCCGCCGAGACCGGCTACCAAATCTTTAAATGGTGTGTCCTGGATGTCTTGGAAAAATGTGTGGATCGGGACTGCAATACCTGCGAGCTTTGGGAGGACTGCGAAGGCCGAGCCCGGAATGCCAACGGCTTTTATTCCATTGAGGACGCCATCTCTGCCAAACGCAAGGTCTCCAAAGAAACCTGGGAGTCGGAAATGCTCTGCCGCATGCCAAGCCAAGAAGGGCTGATCTATAAGGAATTCGATCTGACGATACACATTATTTAGACTGCATCAATACTTAGGATTGTGAGATAAAACTTTCGATTGTGAGAAAAAACATCTTGCATTAGGTAGGTAATATATTAGGATATAATCAAATAGCAAAGTTAATAATAAAACAGTATGAAAGTAAAAAACATTAAATCAAACATAAAGGGGGTGGTCAAAAAAACATAATACTACGTCATACAAGTTAGGGCCAGGTGGGATGCCAAGGGGAATGCGGCTCCCACAGACCAAAAGAGGTCGAAAAAACCCCTCAAACAGAAGCAGACCTGCCCCCCCCGACGGCCCCCCGGGATAAGGGGAACCTGGGATAGCAACCAGGCGAAAAACAAGTGCAAGTTCCCCCGACCACGAAGCGGCGTGGCGGCGAAGGGGTCCTGGCGGTCAGATCGAATCTGATAACGGCAGGTAGGCGGCGCAACCGAAAGCGTCAGTGAACCAGGCGACTTGGCGATGAACCTAACAGTCTGGCAGGTTTTTGAGTTTACTGCAAAGAACTCTGGTGCTCATTCCACCTTAAACAATGCTTGGCCCGGCAGTAACCGGGGAGACCTGAGCCAGCAACGGCAAGGGCTTGGCGGACCAAACCGAGCGACAGCAATCCCATCGAGGTGAGGTGACGGGTGATGGGATGGGAAGGGGAGGAAAACCACAGCACCTGCCAGCGGGGCTGGTGAAAGTCGGAACATGGAACCGAGGAGACGTTGAGCAGGGAGCAGGAACATGAGTCCTGCTCCTGACTGAGCGCCTGCTCGATACCACAAAACCCAGGAGGAAGAAAAAATGAAAGAGAGCATAGTAATGGCTGACTTGGCCACAATCAAGGACTGCATCAAACAGTGCGAACACATTGAAAACTCGGTAGTGACCCTGAGAACCGGAGTTGACGGCAGGCAGATCAGAGAAATCCTGAATGCCATCTCTGAGGTGGACGCCCTGCTTGTAGCCCTGGAGGCCGACCTGCAAGGCTGGCTGGACGATTTCCAGACCAACCTGGACAAACAATAATGCAAACAAGGCGGGCCTGAGCGCCCGCCTTCCTTATTATAAAAAAACCACTCACAAGGAGGGCATGACAATGAAAAGCAATGCAGTGGAAGTCAACACGTTCCAATACGAATTCACGCACGGCCGCAAGCCGAAAGGCCGGGGTTATTGGGCATTCCAAATCGGCGACAATTACGGCCCCTACGTCTATTTCAATGACACTTTTGCAAACGCCAAAAAGGCGGCTATCAAAAAGGCTAAGGAGCTTGGCGAAAAATTCATCATTGTGCTTCCTTAGTCCCGCCTGATGAGCACCGGCTGACTACCGGTCGAAACCGTCCCAAACCGGGACGGTAGCGGGAAGTCAAAACACTTCATTCAAAAACGGAGGGCAAAAACATAGCTTACGATGCGGCGAAAGATAAAGAGATCAAAACCTGGAAAAATGGAGGCGGGCTGTATGTATCCATTTATCGGTATGACGGCGGCGAACCAAAACTACAGATCGGTGGCTGTGGGGAGAAAATGCAAGTAACCTTTGGACCAAGGCCCTTTGGGTTGCCTTACCTATTATAAACAACAAATTATCTGGCGGCGCCTTGTCTGGCTTAATTTAATTTGCGAAAGATCAACAGCGGGGTAAGGCCAATATGATCATCCGGTCTGCCGAAAAAATTTCTAATGGCGGAACAGGCTTCCATGAGGCCTGTGATATGCGGAGAAAGGTTGTTTGGCGGTTCCGCCCTGAGTGGTCCGATAACATCGACTATTCCCAACATAAACCAGGTTCCCGCCAAAGTCGGCCCTACTTTCAGGGTGAGGTTTCCGGGAGCCTCCCGTAAATTTTGAGATCGCAGAGCTCCCCAGGCTATTATTTCCCCGGCATCAAGGATTACCTGTAATCCCCAGGGAACGATATCGGAGATGCCTTTCAGAATGGCGTGTAAATTATCCTGTTGTTTCTTACCTTCCCTTTCAAGATGCTTGCGCTGTTTTTTATATGTAGGAGAATCGGCAACACCGTGAACTGGCACAATGTTTGGCATCATGGCGAGAATATGGCGGTAGGCTTCGAAATTTAGAATGGTGAGGCTGCCGTTTAATAAAACGATATTACCCGGTTCAGCTTGCGATGGATTGCCGTGAATAATCCCCTGTTCCGCAAGGCCTTGCAAAACATCCCTGAGGATCAAGTCGTGGGGATCGATGTTTTCAAGACTGGTTTCTGTATTTTTGGTCTCATACCGTCTTCCCCCAGCGGCGATATGAGGGCTTCCTAATTTGAAATCAGTAGATTTTGCCGTCGATTGGGAAGCGACGGTCTCGATGGCGTTTAAAAGGCCGGAGAAAAGCTGGGAATAAAGTGATTTTACCCGGTCGTTGTCGATGTAGAGAAAATCATACAGGGTCGCCTTGGGTTCGTCTGACGCCACTTTTCAATTTCCTTTCCACTCGTTGCTGAATGTCCCGGAATTTGTGCTCTTGTGCTTTGAGGTCGGCGATCAAGTCCTGAGAGGCCTTGATAAACCCTTGGATGTGCGGTTCGGCCTGACGCGCCCCCGCTTGAAAGCCTTTATCAAGGCTTTCCAACAAGTTGTCAAAGCTATCTTTACTCATAAAGCACCACGGTATGATTTGATACCTCAAATAATAATAAATTTATCGACAATAATCAACAATAAGAGTAGAGCAAGGCACATTTTTAAGGAACTTTCAATAGCAAAATAGCGATCTTGAATTTTTATGTGGGCCTCGATGAAGACGGCCTGCCTTATCCATTTGACCTTTTGATCTAAGGAGTGTCCCCATGATTCAAGACTATCTCAAGGCCGGATACCCGGCCCTCCTGGTCCGGACGCACGAGCCGGAACGGTTCATCGGGGCGGCGCTGAATGGGGCTGCCGGCCGGACCTCTTACCAGTGGGACGTGGTGCGGGGTTATCGGGAGCTCGGCAACGGAGCCGATTGGGTCGAGTGCGACCCCTACGACCTCCCGAACACGGCAGCAACGATGGCGGAGAGGGCGGTGTGGTTCCTCCGCAATTACCATTTCTGGCTCACGGAACCGGCGGTAATCCAGGCCATACAGAACAACCTGCCGGTCTATAAAACCAAGGGCATCACTCTGGTTATTGTCTCTCCAGACGCCAAACTGCCACTGGAGTTGGAGCGGGAAGTGGTGGTGTTGGACTTTCCGCTGCCAAGCCGGGATGAGTTGAAAACAATCCTGGCTGGGTTAGTGGAAAGCACCGGTGTTGAGCCGGACAATGAGGAGGCCGTCCTGGACGCCGCCCAGGGGCTGACCTGGGAAGAGGCGGAAAACGCCATGGCTCTGGCTCTGGTGCGGCAGAAGCGGTTCGACCCGCAAACCATTTGCACCCTCAAAGCGCAGATGGTGGAAAAATCAGCGGCCCTGCAATTCTCGCAGTTCACCGAAACCTTCGCCACCCTGGGCGGCCTGGAGAACCTGAAAGAGTGGACCTTGAACCGGTTCAAGAACCGGCGGCCCGGTCTGCCCTTCCGGGGCATCCTCCTCCTGGGGGTGCCGGGCACGGGCAAGAGCCACTTTGCCAAGGCCCTGGGGAATGAGGTGGGGTGGCCGGTCCTGTCCCTGGACATGGGCCGGGTGTTCGGCTCCTTGGTGGGCGAAAGCGAGGCCAAAATGCGGGAGGCCCTGAAGGTGGTGGACGCCATGGCGCCCTGCGTCCTCTTTATCGACGAGATCGAAAAAGGGCTGGCAGGGGTTGGCGGCAGCAGCACCGACGGCGGCACGACGCAACGGGTGGGTGGAACCTTCCTGCAATGGCTGAACGACCACACCTCCGAGGTCTTCGTCATCGCCACCTGCAACGACTATAGCAAGCTGCCCCCGGAATACACCCGCATGGGCCGGTGGGACGCCATCTTTTTCGTGGACAATCCGGGCCCCCAAGAACAGAGGGAAATCCTGGATATCTACCGGCGACAGTTTGAAGTTGACCTGGCCTTCCCGTATCCAAATCTTGACGGTTACAGCGGCGCAGAAATCCGACAGGTTGCCATCGAGGCGGCTTACAACGGCGGCGACCTGGATGCGGCGGCCCGGTTCGTTATCCCTTTAAGTAAAAGCCAAAAACCCCAAATGGACGCCCTGCGGGAATGGGCGAAGTCCCGCACAATCCCGGCCAGCAAGCAGGCCGAAGAAATCAAACCCAAAAGGAGGGTGCAGGTATAATGCTCGTGGCCATAGCGCCGGAAACCATGCAGATTGAACAGCGGGAGGGTTTCAAGTTGGCCCTCCCCAAGTTTTTGTGGAAAGTCCTGGAAGCCAGGGCAAAAGAATTCCACAACGGCGATTTGCAAGAATGTGTGGCCGCCTTGGCGGCCAAAGAATTCATTGACTGGTTTGTGGCGGCAAGCAAAAAAGTTCTCCAGGCTCCCGCCCCTTCACTTAATTAACGGAGGAAGCGCCAATGTCGCATTACAGCGAAGTGCAAGTTGAGTTCTGCGATGAGGGCTGCCTGGTGGCGGCCCTCAAGCGTTTGGGGTTCGCAGGCAAGGTGGAGGTCCACAAAGAGGCCCAACCTCTGTATGGCTATCAGGGGGACCTCCGGGACCAAAAAGCAAACATCATTATCAGGCGGCAGCACGTTGGGCCTGCAGCCAACGATATCGGCTTTGAGCGGCAGGCCAACGGTCAATACCGGGCCTGGATATCAGAATACGATCAAAGCCGCAACGGCTATAACGAGGCCTGGCTGGGCAAACTCAAACAGGCCTACGGCATCGAGAAAGTCCGCCAGGAAGCTAAAAAGAGAGGTTACCGGCTTATCGAACAGCAACAAGACGATGGGCGGGTCAGGATGGTTCTGAGGAGGTAGTGCAATGGAACTGGTAGTTGACCGGCTGTCGCATGGCGACTTTATCACCAAGACCAAAGACGAAAACGGACGCATTGTCTATATCGCCTATCTCTATGTCGGCAACGGGCGGTATCAAAAAGCCAAATTTGCAACTAAGGGTAAAGCCAAACAAGCGCTCCGGATGGAGCGGCACCCACAGTTTGGGGGCTGAGATGCAAGAGATCATCATCGACTTTCTGCCTGACGGGCAGGTGAGCATGGAAGGCAAGGGGTTCCAGGGCAAAAGCTGCGATGAAGCTATGGCGGTATTCGAGAAAGCCCTGGGAGTTGTAACTGGTCGGAAAAACAAACCGGAGTATGTCCAGACGGAGGCCAAGAACAATGCCAGACAGCGGGCATGAAGAAATCGTCCTGGAGATCACTCCGGACGGCACCGCCGCCACCTGGTGGTGGACGCCGGAGGCCGATGCAATCCTCTCTGCCCTGGGGCCCCCGGCCCCAGGGTATGAGGATGTCAATCAAAACCCGTGGTGCGGCTAAACCTATAAGTAAAAAACCTATCCCATCACAGGAGGTGCGCAATGAAAAGCAATGGTTTTGAGGAATTAGTGGCAATCCAATTGGCGGTCCGGTCCTGGCCAGGGCAGGCAAAACTGAGCGCCGAGGACCTGGGGCTGAAAGCCGAAGAAGTGCCAGAAATCTTCCGGCTTGGCAATAAACGCCTTTATCCGGATGAGTGGCGGCAAACCTTTAACCAGTTGGCCGGGAAGGCCCGGAGCTATCTGAACGATCATTCCTTCCCCTTCGTGGTCGAGTATGTCCGGGCAATTCCCAAACGGAATCTGGCCCAAGTGGTGGAACGGCTGGAAGAATTAAAAGCCGAATACCTGGCCAAAGCCGACGAGTTCGTGGAGCACTATGAAGCCATACAGGATCAGTGGCGGGAGAAATACCCCGACATTTGGCCCCGCCTTGCCCCTCATTATCCCACCAAGACCCAGCTCCGGCGCAAGTTCGATTTCTTCTGGAGCGTCTTTGAGATCAAGGGGGCCCAGATCAAAGAGGGCAACGCCCCGGAGATCATTGCCGCCTACGAGCAGGCCCGGACCGAGTTAGAGGAGCGCTACCAGGAGATGGTAGAAGAAGCGGTCATCTATCTCCGCAAGAGGGTGCTGGAGGTGGTCACCAACCTGTCTACCCGTCTCAAAGAAGGCCGGATCGTCCGCAGTGATACCCTGGAGAGCGTGCGCCGGGTGGAGGGCTGGTTCAAGGACCTGAACATTTTCGGCGACACCAACGTGGAAGAGGCGCTGACCAAACTGCGGGCGGCGATCAACGGCACCGATTACGAGACCCTCAAAGACAACGAACCCCTGAAAAAGCACCTTGCCGACCTCGCTGACCAAGTGGCGGCGCAGGCTGCCAACCTGGATGACGTCAGCGGTCTCTCTGGTAAATACAAACGGTTCGTGGACCTCAGCTAACCAGGGGCCGGGCCACCGGCCCCAAACCATGAGGAGGGCAAGAGATGATTGTCTGTCGTGGCCGCAACGGCTGGTTTGACCTTTTTGATGTCTGGACTCATGTAGCCAAGGATGGCAAGGCGAGCATCGGTATGTGCTCAAAGCGGGGGTTCCGCAATGTGCCACCCATTTACCTTGAAGGCCCCAAAGAAGAAGTGTTGGAAATGCTGGATAAACTGCGAAAGGAGTTGGCGTGATGCACACGAGCCACTTTTGGCGGTTCCACCATAAACATGAGCCAAATCTTGTCTCCATCGCCTTGCGGGCGCCGGAGTTCTATCAGGGGCGGACCTATCCGGCCCTGGCCCCCAGACCGGACATGCTAACGATGGGCGAGGAGGAATACACGGCGGAATATCAGAAAATTCTTGCATCACTCGACCCCCGGCAGGTGTATGACGATTTGGGGACTGAGGCCATTCTGCTCTGTTGGGAGCAGCCCGGAGAGTTCTGCCACCGACGATTAGTGGCGGCATGGCTGGAGGAAAACTTGGGCGTATCGGTGCCGGAACTGCCAAAAAACTATGACCATCGGCAACACGATCTGTTTGGGTAGGAGGACTGAGGATATGGCGACCAAAACCAATCCAACAAAAAGGGGCCTGCGGCAACAGGCCCCCAAAAACAACTCCACGGCTCCGGGAAACGGAGTCCATGAGATACACCTGAACCAAATATACCCTAACCCAGAACAGCCTCGCAAGCTGTTTCCACGTGAGGCCCTGGAAGAACTGGCTATGTCCATTAGTGAGCAGGGACTGATCGAACCTCTGGTGGTGGTGCCACGGGACGGCAAATTCATGCTTGTCGCCGGAGAACGACGGTGGCGGGCTTGCCAGATGGCGGGACTGGAAACGGTGCCGGTGCGCATCATCGAAGCAGATGACCGGCAGGTTGCCGAGATGGCCCTGGTAGAAAACCTGCAACGTCAAGACCTCACTCCCCTTGAGGAAGCCAAAGCTTTCCAGGACATGCTTGACCGTGGCTATACCAAGGAGGAGTTGGCCAAAAAACTCGGGTTGAAACAGGTGTGGCGAGTGGACGAGCGCCTGAGCCTACTCAATCTGGCCCCCCGGTTCCAGGAGGCTTTGGTCCAGGGCATCATCTCCCCATCACAGGCCTTTGAAATGAGTCGGTTGGCCTCCCCGGAAGACCAGGAATTGATCTTCAAAAAAATCAAGGCTGGCGACCTCCCCACCTATAACCACTTGCGGAGTTTCGTTTCTGCCATGGTGGACGCCAAGAAACAGGCCACCATGTTCGCTCCGCCAAAACAAGAGGACGTGGCGGTGGTCAACCGCTGGGAAAAAACCCTTGACGCAGTCTCAAGGCTGATCGTCAAGTCGTTCTCCCAAGAGGACTGCCGGGTTTTGGCCAAGGTCTTAGACGGCAACGTGCAGGCCAATATCGTGAAAATCGACCTTATTATGAAACACCTTAACCTGATCAAGAAAGCCATGCTGGAAAGCGCCAGCCGGCAGGAGGTGGTCAAGATCGCTATGGAGGGAAACGCAGAATGCCAGACCCTATCATCATAGACGTATGGGAAGCTAATTTTAAGCTGGATGAGCAGCGGCGGGTGATCGAGGAGGTTGCCCGCCGCTGTCGCTTGAAAGGCATGGAAGCAGCTTGCGATGGCTGCCCGATGGTGACCATGTGCCACATCGAAACACACCTACAGAATATTGAGGAGGAAATAAAATATGCAAGTGCAAATTGATCAGGCGGTTTTGCTGGACGGTGTCAGCCGGGCGCTTGGGTCAGTGGAACGCAATGGTTCTCTGCCAATCCTGGCGACTTGTCTTATTCAAACCAACGGCGCTGGCATCAAGATTGCGGCCACCGACCTGGAAGTTTACTTTGAGGGCCGGCTTGAGGCCGATGTCGTTGAGCAGGGTGGCGTGGCGGTCCAGGCCAATTACCTGCACAACCTGCTGAAAACCATGCCACAAACCAAACTGTCCATAAATGTTAACGCCGAGTCCTACATGACGATACGGGCGGGCGATTCGCAGTATGACCTCATGGGCCTCCCGGTCGATCATTTTCCGCCCGCACCTGATTTGCCAGAAGGCAACCAGGTTGAAATCAGGGGCGGCCTCCTGGCTGAGATGATCGGCAAAACCATCTTTGCCTGCTCCCATGATCAGTTCCAACTACACCTGCAAGGCGTCCACGTAGAAAAAGTCGAAGTGGACGGCAAGCCAGGGTTGCGGCTGGTGGCCACAGACGGCCACCGGCTCGCCTATGTGGATCGCCCCATACCCGGCAGCGAGACCTTAGAGCTGAACTCCTGCTCCACGATCCCGATCAAGGCTGCCAGAGAGATCGGCCGGATGTGGGAACGGACCGACCAAACTGCAATCAGTCTGGCAGCGTCAGAAAAGGCCTTGGCCATTATTTCCAGGGAGCAAACTCTGCGGGCCCGGTTCCTTGAGAAACCATTCCCGGATTACCGCAGGGTTGTGCCCAGCAATTATCAATACCGGTTCACTATCAACCGGCAGGCGTTGATTACGGTGCTCAAGCGCATGGCCATGCTGTCGGAGGAAAAATACAAAGGGGTCATATTCTCTTTCACGGAAGACAAGGTGGTAGCCCGTATTGAAAGTCCGAGCGTTGGGCATGGTAAAGAAGTATTGCCCATTACCACCGAGTCCAATCCCGGCAGTCCGAAGGAAGACGGAGACGAAAGCAGCTTCTCTCTGACCATCGGATTTAATATCCGTTACCTTTTGGATCCCCTTCTGGCAATGGGTGGCGAGTATTGCTCGTTTGAGGTAGACACGCCGAAACGGGCCTGGCGCCTGACCTCGCCGGAGGACCCCCATTACTCCAACCTGGTGATGCCGATGGATATCTAACCAAACAAGCAGAAATGGGCGGCCGCAAGCCGCCCTTCTTTATTCCGGGAGGGAAGCAATGGATGAACATCACTGGCTTTGGCCAATTTGTGGCGGCACCTGGCAAGAAAAGCTCTGGTTGATTGTTATCGTCATGGAGCTTTTACTGCTGGCTGCCGGATTCTACTGCTTAGCCTGGTTGCTGGCGCCTTATTGCTGAGGAGGCAATCATGGCGGCCATAACTCTAATCATCGGCATTGGCATAGGCTGGCTGCTCTGCAGCATCTCAATCTGGAGGTGTTACCAAAAACACCTGAACCGCAAACAGCGGCTCCACCACGGCTTTGACCACTGTCTGAGCAAGCATAATGGTAAAAACCAATGAAGGAGAAATATCATGGCAGTTAAAGGACTTATTCCGCAGTTGGCAGAAAGGGGACGGATCAAGATCGGTATGAAAGGCGATGAGAAAACTTCCGCCCAGGGGAAAAAATTCATGCTACCCGTGAAACTGGACCATTTCCTTATCACGACCATGCAGCGGGACGCGGCCGGGCGACTCCTGCCTGACGCGGCCCTGATGGCCAGGCTAAAACCAGACGGCGGCAAGATTACGGAAATACCGGTGCGCCTGCTGTATGACGACGTGGACCTGGATTTCCAGACCCGGTATGCCCTCTACCGTGGCAACCGGTGTTGGTGCTCCGGTGATGGGGAAACTGCCCAAAGGCTGGCCGGGGAAAACGGCAAGTATCTGGAGGTGGCTTGCCCCTGTGAGCGCCTGGACCCATACTTCACCGGCCAGGACAGATGTAAGATTCTGGGCACCCTCCAGGTGCTCATCGAAGGAACTGACAGGATCGGCGGGGTCTGGAAGTTCCGGACCACCTCCTGGAACACGGTCAACGCCATCCTTTCCAGCCTGGCCCTCATTAAAACCATCACCGGCGGCCCCCTGGCGGGCATCCCCCTGCACCTGGTGCTATCCCCCAAAACGGTCACCGTGCCCACCACCGGGCAGAACATGGTGGTCTATGTGGTGAGCCTGGAATACCGGGGGACTGAGGAGGCCCTGGCGGAGCTGGGCTACCAGATCGCCCGGCGCCGGGTTGAACACCAGATCAAGATGGAGCAGATCGAGGCGGAGGCCCGCCGTCTGCTTCTTCCGCCGCAGGCTGAACCAATCCAGGAACAGGCAGAGGTCGCCTCTGAGTTTTATCCCGAGACGGCAGACATCGTCGATGACGTGCCGGTCGTTGGAGACAACTTGGCCATGAACCAGGATGAGGAAGCGGAAACGACAGACCAACCGGCCGAACCGGAAACACCTCCCCTCCCGGAAAAAGTCGCCAAGAGCAAAAAACATAAAAATGGCGGGCCTTCTCTCTTTTAAATGAAACCAACCTCACCTGACCGAGACATGGCCGCCCTACGGGGCAGTCCGGAAAGGAGACCCAACTATGAGAGGATTATATGGCTACCCACCAGATAAAGAACAGGTAGAGGATTTTCTGGACCGCACCAGGGACCCTAAAAAAGCCTGCGCCGATAGAGATGAGCGCAAATTGTGGGCTGTCGATTTTGTGATAACCATGGCTATGGCCCTTCTCTTTCTCGTCCAGTTAATAATAGCCCACTGCTAACTTACCATCACGCCGCCGCCCCTCAGAACAACCGGCCACCGGCCCCACGGGGGGCGGCATTCTTTTGAGACAGGAGGATACCATGGAAAAGAGGCAGTATTCATTTTCTCGCATTGACCTTTACCAAAAGTGCCCGCATGCGTTCAAGGTGGTTTATCTGAACAAAATCCCCAGGGCCAAAAGCGAAGCGTTGGAGATCGGGACGACCCTGCATAGCCTGGTTGCCGATTACCTGAACCGCCTTATTGTCATTGGGCACCCCACCGATTGGGAATGGGCCAAGGGTGCCACCCCCAAGACCGGCTTGGCCGATGTGGAGGCAATCTGGCAGCAGTTCTATGAAACCTTCACCATGCCCCAGGGTCTCGACGCCCCCGGCGTTGAGCGGAAGCTGGCCTTTGACCGCAACTGGCAGCCGTGTGAGTTTTTTGCCGACGAGGCCTACTTCCGCATGGTCATCGACTTTCACTTCCGCCAGGACAACCTGGGTGTGATTGTGGACTGGAAGACCAACCGGGACGTGCCAACCTCGGTTGAGAAAGACCTCCAATTGCTTGCCTATGGCTGGGGCCTGAAACAGGCCATCTATCCGGACGTGGAAGAGGTGCTGCTGCGTCTGCATTTCCTGCGCTACAGCCGGGAGCGGGAAATCTTGCTTACCCCCGAAGATTTAAACACCGTTCCTGAGATGCTACAGGCGCACATAGAAACGATTGAAGCCGACACCACCTTCACCCCCACCCCCGGATCATTCTGCGGATATTGCGGGGTTACGGCCCACTGCCCGGTCACGGCAGACGCCCTTGTGCCGGTGGAGGTGCAAGCCCCGGTCACCCGTGAACAGGCGGAGAAGGCAGCCTCACTGCTCCTGACTTTGCAGCGCATGGAGAAGGAACTGGCTGCCAAGCTGAAAGAATGGGTCAAGGAATATGGCCCCGTGCAGGTTGGCGACATGGTTTACGGTCCTACCAAGACCACGTCCTATGATCTGAACCCGCAGGCGGTGGTGGAGCTGCTCCTGGAGGCCGGGTTGGAGAAGGAGCAAATCTGGCCCTTCCTCGGCATTACCAAAACCGCACTCGAACGGGGTTTGAAAAAGTTGCGCCGCCAGGACCTGCTGGAGCAGATATTGTCAACGGTCACCGCTAAGGTTTCCGAACGCATTGAGTTTAAAAAGGCCAATTGACATCCACTGAAGAAAGCCGGGGCTCCCAAGAACGGAGCTCCGGTCTTTTTTTCCCGAAGCTCGTGGGGTTTTTCAAAAGTATAGCATGAACATGGCAAGGATATAGCAAAAGTAGAATTGCCAAAAAAAGCCTGCATCAATCACAATCTACCCGATGAGCTTACAACTTTTGCGCAGGGGATTGTGGAGGGTGATCAATGCCGGGAAGGGGCTTTGGCGGGAAGCTCCCACGGAGCCTTATTTTGCCCTGGCCGAGAGGCTTTTCTTCACGTCGCCACACCTGCTCAGCCAGGTCGCTGGCGCCGGGCTTTCCCAGCCCTATTCCCAGCATGCCTGGGTTTATGGCTGCGTCAGCGCCATTGCCCAGAACATCATGGGCATTCCCCTCCTATTCTACACCGGCACCCGCAAAGATAAGCGCCTGGTAGGAACAGGCCCCCTCTTGCAGCTCTTTGAAAAGCCCAATCCGATGATGTCCGGCGCCCAGCTCATTGAAGCCGCCTTTATCCACCTGGGCCTCAGCGGCGAGGCCTTCTTTATCCTGGACCGGGACAGCGAACGAGAGTTGCCAAGGGAAATTTGGGTTGTGCCCCCGCAAAGGTTCAAGGAGATAGTAGACGAAAAGACCGGCCTAATCGTCGGCTGGAAGTATCGCAGGGGCGCCCAGGAAATTCCCCTCCAACCCCACGAGGTCATCTTTTTTCGGTATTACAACCCTTACCATGACTACCGGGGCATGTCGCCGCTGGCGGCAGCCCAAGCCGGGATAGAACAGGATTATTACGCCTCTCTCTATAATAAAGCCTTTTTCCGGAACAACGCCCAGCCTGGAGGTGTGTTAGAGACTTCGGCCAACCTGTCTGATGAAGAATTCCAGCGCCTCAAAGCGCAATGGGCCGACCGGCACCAGGGTGTGAACAAAGCCCATACCATTGCTATCCTGGAAGGGGGCCTGTCATACAAACAGACCGGCCTCAGCCAGAAGGACATGGACTTCCTGGAACAGCGGAAGTGGAACCGGGACGAGATCATGATGGTCTTCAAGGTGCCCAAGGGGGAGCTGGGCATCTATGAGGATATCAATTTTGCCACGGCCAAGACCCAGGACCGCATTTTCTGGACAAAGACCCTCATGCCCAAGATGGCCATGTTTGAATGGGTCCTGTGGAGCCAGCTTCTGGCCCTACTGCCTGGGCCTGCGGTCTGGTGCGAGTTTGACTACACTGCCATCGACGCCCTCAAAGAGGACTTCCGGGAGAAAGTGGAAAACGCCCGGACGCTCTGGCAGATGGGGGTGCCATTTAATGTCGCCAACGAAGCCCTGGATTTGGGCTTGCCAGCGATACCGGGAGGGGATGTCGGTTACCTGCCTTTCAATGTGGCGCCGGTGGGCCAGCAGACAGCAGCCGCTGAAAATCCGGCAGACGAGTCTAAACATTGGCCGGGCGAGGTGGCCGTAATTCTCCCCCCGCCGGCCCTCTCAATCCCGGCCAAAGCCTTTGACGCCGAGGCCTACTGGCAAAATTACCTCAAACTCCATACTCCGTTAGAGGAGAAAGTCCACAGCAAGATCAAGAGGTTTTTTTACGAACAGCGCCGCACTCAGCTCCAGATCATTGAGGAGCAGCTTGCCAGCAAGGCGGTGCGAGACCTCTTTGTGGAGAGCCTGCTTTTTGATCTGGCAACAGAAAACGACAAACTCCAAAAAGTCATCTGGCCATTATATGTCCAAATCGGGATGGTTGCTGGCCAGGCCCTGTATGAGGAACTCGGCCAGGTGGGGGCGCTATTCAACTTAGAGGACACCGAGGCCCTGGCGGTTCTGGAGCAAAAACTGATCAAGGTGGTCGGCATTAACGAAACCACACGCGAAGCATTGAGGGCCACTATCTCAGAAGGGCTGCTCAAGCAAGAGCCCTGGAAGCAAATAGCAGACCGGGTGCGTGAGGTTTACAACTTTGCGGCTTCCCGGTCTTACACTATCGCCCGCACCGAGGTTGGGCAAGCGATGGGTGCGGCGCGATATGCCGGGATTATCTCTTTGGGAGTGCAGAAGATCAGGTGGGTCACGGCGGCTGATGAGCGGGTGCGCACCAGCCACCGCCAGTTGAATGGGGTGACGGCATTGATCGGCGAGACTTTTGTCAACGGCTGCCGCTTCCCCTGCGACCCCTACGGTCCCGCCAAGGAAATCATAAACTGCCGATGTGTGGCTGCGCCCATCACGTGAGGAGGATAAACATGAGTATCATTCGCAGGGACCTGGACTTCCAGGTCAAAGCAGTTGGCGATCCTGATAGCAGGACACTGGAATTTATCGGCAGCACGGCCGGGACGGACCGCTATGGCGACGTGATCGAGGTGGATGGCTGGGACCTCTCAAACTACTTAAAAAACCCGGTGTTCCTCTGGGCCCACAATTACCAGCAGCCACCCATCGGCAAGGCGGTCCGGGTGGAAAAAACATCTAAGGGCCTCCTCTTTCATATCCAGTTCGCCAGTTTTGAAGAGTATCCCTTCGCCGACACCATTTACAAACTCTATCTTGGCGGATATCTCCGGGCCACCTCTGTGGGGTTTCGGGACCTGGAGCGAGAACCAATCATCGACCAGGAGGGGCGGCAGACCGGCTGGCGCTACAAACGCCAGGAGCTGTATGAACTCAGTGCCGTGCCGGTTCCGGCCAATCCGGAGGCCCTGGTCATGGCGGTGCAGAAAGGAGTGATCACATCGAAGGAAGCCGAGGCGTTCAATGCGTCGGCGCCGGAGTGGACAGAAAGGGCTGTCATCCCCTTTAAGTCTTACCCGACCGATCCGGTGGACGCTCCCTGGGATGGTCCGGCCGAGGTGAAACAAGCCGAAGTTGCGGACCTAAAAAAGATGTGCGCCTGGTATGATGCCGAAAACGCCGATACCAAGGGGGCATACAAACTCCCCCATCACCGGGCCGACGGCTATAACACGGTCTGGCGCGGCGTGAGTGCAGCTATGGCGGCCCTCCTGGGCGCCAGAGGCGGGGTGAACATCCCGGAGGAGGATCGTCGGGGAGTGTATCGCCATCTGGCCCGCCATTACGAGGAATTTGAAAAGACACCGCCTGAATTCAAGTCTTACAGCGAATATGACCTGCTCCGCATCAAGGCCGGGCTGGAACCGACCGGCAGGGACTTGGCTCAGGTGGTGCTTGATCTGGAGAACCGTCTGGCGGACCTGGAGGCGTCAGAGGCGCCGCCCTGGTTTCAGTCATTTGTGGAAACCCAAACCAAACTACACGAGGCAACGCTGCGGGCCTTAGGTCGCAAGACGGCCCCGGCGGATGACCTTTATCGCCAACTCCTTTCACCCGGCCAGGCGCCTATGGGTGAAGGTGGCAATGCGCAGGATACCTTTGAATCGCTTTTAACCATTGCCCAGGGCATGAAAAATGTCCTGGCCCAAACCAAGAAAGGAACCTGATATGGACCCTGTCAGCCAGATTAAAACTCTGCTCGAAGAAATTAACGGCAAGCTGTCCTATCAAGCCGGGGACGGCAAAGTCATTTCCATTACCGAGGTCCTCAAAGACTTTCCGGAGCTGGCCTCCAAACACGCCGAGCTGGCAGCCCGGCTGGATGAAATTGAAAAGCGCACGAAAGAGCGCAAATGGGCCAGTATGCCGGGGCTGGAAGACGAAAAGGAAAAGTTCTCCCTGTTCAAAGCCATCTACGCCATCGCCACCGGGGACTGGAGCAAGGCCCAACTGGAGGCCGATGTATTCCGGCAAACCAGGGACATGGCTACCCAACCTGACAGCTCTGGCGGGTATCTGGTTCCCATGCAGGCCATGCCTGAGTTGATTGAACTGCTCCGGGCCGAGGCCGTGGTATTCCAGCTTGGGGCCACCCTCCTGGACAACCTTTCCGGTTCTCCCGTGGAGATCCCCAAGCAGACCGGCGGGGCTACTGCTTATTGGGTGGGTGAGAACGAGGCTATCACTCCCAGCGACGCCGCCCTGGGCCAACTCCAGCTTACCCCCAAATCGGTGGGAGCCCTGGTGAAACTGTCCAACCGGCTGCTCCGCCTGTCCAATCCGTCGGCTGAGGCTATGGTGCGGGCTGATGTGGCCAAAGTCATTGCTCTGGCCATTGACCTGGCTGCCCTGCGTGGTAGCGGGACCGCCAATCAACCCACCGGTATCGCCAACACGGTCGGGATCAATACCGTGATCCTGGGGACCTCTGGGGCGGTGCCGACCTTTGATCTGGCCTGGGATATGGAATACGAGCTGGCCCTGGACAACGCCCTGACCGGCCGCTTGGGGTTCCTTTTCCATCCTGCTATCAAGCGGGTGCTGTGCAAACAGAAAATCGCTCAGTATAGCGGCGACACCGGCGGCGAACCCATCGTCAGCCCCATGAGCGATGAGCGGCTGGCTAACGTCATCGGCTACCCGTTCAAGACCACTACGCAGATTCCCATTAACCTGGTTAAGGGCGGGTCCAGCAACTGTTCCGAAGTCTACTTCGCCAACTGGAGCGAGCTGATCGTGGCGCAGTGGGCCGGGCTGGAAATTCTCCCCTCCAAAGAGGCCGGTGACGCTTTTGCCAAGAACCAAACCTGGATTCGGATCATCACCGATGTCGATGTCGGGGTGCGGCACCCTGAGAGCTTCTGTCTCTGCAACGATGCCAAGATTGCTTAGATAACATGAACGGGGCCGGTTAATCCGGCCCACCGATTAAGGAGAGACTACCCATGAAATTTAACCTGGACCAATTTGTCAGAACGGTGGTTGGGCTGAAGTCTGCCAGCTACAACACCGGGACCACCAACGGCACCGGCATTGACCGAGCGGGGTATGAAGAAGCTCTGGTAATCGTTAACTCCGGGATCAACGGCACCGGCGGCACCGTGGCGATCAAAGTGCAGGAGTCGGATGACAATTCCACCTTCGCTGATATTACTGGGGCTGCCTTTGCGACCATTACCGAGGCGACTGACGATACCGTTTACGTTGGCAGGTTAAACCTCCAGTCCCGCAAACGGTATCTCCGCGTCGTTGCCACGGTTGCCACGGCGGCCTGCCATTTTGGGGTTAACGTCCTGCTCTCTGGTGCAAAATCTTTGCCGGTGCAGCAGGTTAACGCAGTATCTTTCTCGGTGTAGGCCATGGCCAAGTATAAAGTGCGCCACGGTTATGTGCTGTTCGATGCCAACGGCAACCCCATCCTTCCCGGTCAGATTATTGAGCCGACGGAGGAGATGTTAGAGCTTCAGGGGTGGAAGTTGGAGTTGGTGGAAGAAGTCAAGCCTCCCAAACACCACGGCAAGGCGGTCAAAGAGCCGCCTCACGACCGGGCTATCAAAGAGGCTGATAAAACCAGCTAACATTTACAGGGCCTTAAGGATATAGACGAATGCCGCTTATCACCCGAGATGACCTGATCATTGAGCTGAGCAGCTCTGTGTCTGCGGATGATAATTTGCTTTTAGACAACCTGGTGGGCGGGGTCTGGGGGTTATGGGAATCCTTAACAGGGAGGACCTGGGAGCGAGCCGAACATACTGAATACCACAATATCGTCTCCTCGGATCAGAACCGGCTCTATTTGCGCCAGACTCCGGTTGTATCGGTTGTCAGCATACACAACGATCCGGATTGGGTGTATGGAGATGGGTCATTACTCGATCCTGCAAGTTATGCAGTTTCTCCGGCGAGCGGCATCGTCTATTTTAACGGCTGGTTCATCCCTGGAGACAGGGCGGTCAAAGTGGTCTACACGGCTGGCTACGAGACCGCTGCTTTCCCTGCTGGCATTAAACAAGTGCTAATCCGGCAAGCGGCCCACTGGTTTAAACAGGCCAAAAACTTTCAGGACTTTGAGAAGATGGAAACTTTGCTGCCGGAGGTTCGGTTGATTGTGGAGCAATATCGGAGGCGCCATGTTAGTGATTGACCTCCAAAGCAACATTGTGGCCGCCAAGCTGCAAGCCTTGCAGGCCAAGGCGAACAATCTGGCTCCAGTATTCCAGGCTAAGGTAATGCCGAGGATTATCAAGTCGGTGATTACGAATTTCCAGGTTGGTGGTCGTCCGCCCTGGAAGCCATTGGCTGCGTCAACGCTGATTGCCTGGATCGGCGTGCCAAACACTCCCCACCGGAAAACCTGGTTTGACAAGTCTGGGAAGTTAACAAAAAAGGCCGTGGGGTATGTGCTCAGTCGCCGCCCATTATGGGATACCGGAGCTTTGGTTCGGTCGGTGCGGCCCGGGCCGGTCACGCCGCAGCAGTGTGCCGTGGTGGCCGGTGGCGGGGCGGCGCCTTATGCGCCGGTCCATCAGTTCGGGGCGTTGGCGGGCAAGAACAAAAAAGTGGTCATTCCGGCCCGGCCCTACATGGTCTTACAACCGGAGGACCGCATTGGGATCACGGATGACATCGCCAAATACCTCTTAGAGGATTAAGGCAATGTAAAAGAAATCAATTGAAATCAGTTGAAATCAATTGAAATCAGAGGCCCGGCTTGAACTACACCTTCACAGATTATGAAAACGCCGTCATTGCGGCCCTGGCTCCATTAACCTATCTCAAAACCTGTCAGGGCTACTCCGGCCAGTTTGACGATCGGTCGGTTTGGGAGCAGTTTTTGGCCAGGTTCCCAGGGGTATTAGTGGAGATTGCGGCAGCGGAGTATGTGCAGACAGAATTACCGTTCCCCCCGGTTATCGTTACTCAGACGGTCACGGTCCAGCTTTATGTAGCCGCCCTCTCATGGCGGGACCAGGCTGCGGCCCGCAAGGGCGCCACTGGCATAACCGGGGCCTACACCATCTTGGCGGATATCAGGAAGTATCTGCTCGGCAAAACCCTGGGATTGCAGATCAGGCCGGTGGTCCCGCAAGGGGAGTTTAAGATTAACCACGAGCTGGGCAGCCGGGTGGTGCTTTATGGTGCCAGGTATCTGATTGTCAATGACCGCATAGTGGAAGAATAGCAAACAGGAGGGCACGAACATGCCTATGTATTCCAGAAAACATTTGCTAACCGCCAAGATCGAGACGACCTATGGCCAAGATGCAAACCCAACCCCCGCATCAAATGCCATCTTGGCGGAGAACCTCAAGGTTAAGCCGACCTACGACATCATCGAGCGGACCAATGTGGCATTGCCTGATTTGTCTCTGCTCAAACATCTGGTCGGCCGCTATTGGGCTGAGTTAACCTTTGACGTTGAAATCAGGGGCAGTGGCGATACTGACGGCGATACTCCCCCGGACTTCGGTTGTTTGCTGCAGGCATGCTCCATGAAGCAAACGATCACCGGCGCCCCAAACGGCGACGTTACTTACACTCCCGCCAGCACCGACCAGAAAAGCGTCACCATCTATGCCAACCTTGATGGGGTGTTGCACAAATTTGTTGGCTGCGTTGGCAATGTGGTTTTTAGCGGCGAGGTGGGCAAACCGATTGGGCGCATGTCTTTCGCGTTCCGGGGAAAACTCCTCTCCATCAGCGACACCGCCCTGACTGCGCCAACTTATCAAAACCTTACCCCTCCTCTTATTCTTGGCGCCACAATGACGTATGGCGCTTGGTCGCCGCCGATTTCCAGATTTTCCATCGACCTCAAGAATGTCATCGCAGAGCGTCCCGATATTCACGAGGCCAGCGGGATCATGGGGTTTTTCATCAGCGGTCGCGCACCGGAAGGCCAATTCGATCCTGAAGCGGTTTCGATTGCGACCCGCAACGTCTGGAACAATCTGGCGACTGCAAACGAGGCCGCGCTGAACATCGTGATCGGGTCAGCGGCTGGCAACAAATGCACCATCACCGCTTCCAAATGCGTCAAGAAAGAGATCGCCTGGGGAGATCGCAACGGCATCTTAACCTATGATATTGTCTTTGGTCTCTACCGGAATACCGGGGATGACGAGATCAGTATCAAGTTCCAATAAGATGGAGGGAGGCATAATGTTTACCAAGAAGGTTCCAGTATCAATCGGTGGTGAATGGCTTATCAGGGGGCTGAAACGCCGGGAAGTGAAGCAATTAAAGGCCCAGGGGTTCGATATTAAAGACCGTGAGCCAGACCTGGAGCAGGTTGAAAAAACGGCGGAGGCGGTCCTTGAGATGATCCTGCCGCCGGACCAGTTCGCCCAGCTTGACGATCTGTATGACGGCGAACCCATGGCCCTTTACACGGAGGTGATCAGGCTTACTTACCCATCGGGCGCCGAAGCAAAAAACTGAGATTGGCCGTTGGTCTTGAGCATGATGGCAAACTGTATGACTGCCAGCATTGCCAGGCCAACGGCTTGCAAAAGGTTCGAGGCTGCCCGGCTGTCGGCGGCTTTGCTATGCCGGAGCCGGTTTTCTATGACGGCGAACTGGTAACCCATTGTTTGGCTGGGGAAGTGACGGCGCAATCCATTTTCTGGCTCAACGATTACGCATATCTCCAGTTAAACATCTTACCCGAACCCGGCGGTTTAAACGACCAATGGGAAAAAGACCTCCAGGCTTTTAGCATCATCTCGCAGGAGAAGCAAGAACTGGAGGCGGCCGGACCAAAAGATGGCGGAAAATAACGTCGTTGAAATCGTCATTAAGGCCCGCGAAGAAGTGGCTCGGGCCATGTCCAAAGTGATGGACTCCTTGCGTCAGGCGAAAGACCAGGCCAAGGAGACGGCGGCGGCGACCCAGGAAATTTCCAGGGGGATTGACCGGGCCGCCTCCAGCGCTGGCAGGCTTGGCAGCGAGTTAGGCCGGGTTGTAGGCGTGACCCTGTCGGTTGCCGGTGCGGCGGCCCTGGTCCACAAGGGGTTTGACTCCTGGCGATCTCTCATCACAAGCGGTCTCAAGGCGGTTGACGACTACGAGACGGCGATCATCTCGGCCTCTGCTGCCCTGACGAACCTGGTAGACCCAGACAAGTTCAAGGGCACCTATGAGGAGGCCTATGGTCTGGCCAAGCAATATTTCCAGGACCTCTGGAAATGGTCTGCTGAGGCTGACAAAAAGGCGGCGGCCTCCGCTCGGGAGATTTTCCAGGTGGGCGCCGAGATGGCCAAATACCACATGGTTCCGGTCTCCCAGAAAGACGTTGACGTGGTGGCCCGCCTTACCGATGCGATCAAGGCCTTTGCCCCGGCCGGGGAAGGTGGGGCCCGCGTTCTCGGCCAGATCAAGCAGGAGATTCGGGCCCTGGCTGAAGGGCGAGCGGTTCCAGGGGCACAACTGGCCATGCAGCTCAAGACGCAGGACGCCCTCTTTGAGGAGCACCTGCGCAAGGCCAGGGAACTCGGCACGGTCTATGAATACCTGGATTCACAACTCAAGGGGTTTGCGGCATCCCAGAAGGATATGTCGAACACTCTGGGATCTGTCATGTCGAGTCTGGAGGCGCTCTGGCAAGTGATCCAGATAGAGGCCTTCCGGAACGCTTACCGCGAGGTGGTGGGGCTGATCCAGGAGATAGTCGGGCTGCTCATGCAAAGCGGGCAGCTTACCGCAACCGGCAAACGCTTAGCCGAGGCGTTGGCCAAGGCCTGGGATGAAGTGAAAAGCACAATCCGGGCAGCATTTAGTCAGATGCTTGCTGACCCGTCGGCGGTGATCAAAAACATCACCTCCATTGCCTCTGCTATCGGGACCATTACAAGTGCGGCAATTAGGGCGGCGGAGGTGCTTAGCCGTTTGATAAACCTGGCGGCGCAAGCCGCATCTAATCCGCTTATAACTGGCGCTGGCGGGGCAGCGATTGGGTGGAAGGTTGGCGGACCTTACGGGGCCTTGGCTGGCGGGGTGGCTGGTTTTGGTTATGGCGCTTACAACATGGCTGGGCAGATTGAGGAGGCGCGCCGGAAAGCGGCACAAGCAGCCGCCCAAGCCGCTCCGCCAGGCGACCGGCTTGCCCCGGTTCCCCTTGCTCCCCACAAGCGCATTGAGGTGACGGCGGACCAGGTGGCCGCCATTGAGCGGGAGGCGGCCGCCAGGGCCGGGGCTTCCACCGCTGCCTACGACCGGCTGTTTAAAGGGCTGCGCAGCGTCGGTGCTGGCGATGCTGGCGGCAGTGGCGGCGGCAAAGCTCCCAGGGTTTTGGCGTTTGAGGACGTCAACCGAGTTCTGGACCAACTGCAAGACAAGGCGGCGCAGGCGGCCGAAGCGGTCCGGGACCTCGCAGGTGAATATGAAAAACTTTCCCAACCGGCACGGGCCCCCCTAATCGACATCTCCAAATGGTTTGACCAGCAGCAGAAACGGGCCACCGGTTTTACACGCGACGCCGAGCGGATAGTCCGGGAGTTTGGCGAGCGGATACAGAAAGCGGAGGCCGAGGGGGTGACTGTCAACCCTGAAGTCTATACCGCTTATGAAACTGCGAAAAACCTGCTTGCCAAAGTGAAGGCCGACGAAGTCAGGATTATTGAACAGGCCTCCCAGGAAAAACTCCTCAAAGAGCGGGAGTATCAGGACAAGTATCAAGCGGAAGTGCTTGGCAAGATGGCTGGCATCCTGGATCAAGCCCTGAATATGGAGCGGCTTAACTATGCAGAGCGCCGCAAGGTGGCCCAGGCATATCTTGCAGTCAAGACCGCAGTCATTGATCAGGAAATCGCAGAGCTTCGGAAGAAGTATCCCGGCCAGATTCCTGAGGATGTCCTTGGGATATACCGGCAAGCACAACTCGAGCAGGTTAACAAGCAAATCAAGTCGGCCACCTCCGGACTGGCGCTGGAATGGGAGGCGGCCTGGAAGAGGGCTGCGGAGAATGTGCAGGATGCACTGGCAAACACCATTTATACCTTGGTGACCCAGACCAAAAGCGCCGGCGACATGCTCAGAAACATCCTGAATGGCATGTTACAAATTATGTCGCAAATGGCGGCCAAGGCGTTGATGGAGCTGGCCAAGGTGGCCATCGAGTCGGCAGGCATATTCGGCAGCAGGGGCGGTGGCGGTTTTCTGGGCGGGTTGATTGGCGCCATTGGGGGCCTGTTTGGTTTTGGCGGAGCTGCCGCGAACACGTCATCGTTTGGCTACATTTCAGGCGGTTTCACCCCCTCAGCTATGCTGCCGGGGTTTGCGGAGGGCGGCATAAGTTATTCTCCTACTCTGGCCTGGGTATCCGAGCGTGGCCCCGAGGCCCACATCCCATTGCAGGGCGGGGCCGTGCCGGTGCGCCTGCAGCGGTCTCAGCCGGAGCAAATTCAAATTATCAACGTCTTTGACCAAACGGCAGTGCAGGCTTTGGCGGTGCAGGCCATGAATTCTGACACAGGGCGGCGCATTATCCTGAACACGGTCAATTCGGAAATGCTTTCCCGCGGGACCACCATGCGGGTTATTAGGGGTCGGTAATGCCATTTTACTCAAGCCAGCTCCAGACATGGGCACCCCCCACGCTGCACGTCTTGCGGGGGGCCCCAAGGTGGAATGTAATAAAAACCGACTTCACATTCAGCAATTTGTCGCAGCGGGTATCGTATCAAACGGCCCCGTTGTATTCGTACACCCTTTCATGCTCCGGGTTGCGTCAAGATGAATGGCAAGCCGTTCTTGCGCTCTACGCGGGGTGCAAGGGATCATTGATACCGTTCAAGCTGGTGATGGGCGGCCAAACGAAATACTGCATTATTACCGGGTTGGATTGGGAAAAAGTGACGCCGGTGAGCTATAACGTCAACCTGACGGTGGAGGAGGTTTCGCCGGCGGAAATTATTGTGGATGATTGATGGCCCGAGAAATACTCTGGTATAAAGACCTGAAGCCTGCGGAAGAAGAAGCAAGGCGGGTCAAAGATCGGACTAATCATGGCAATGACGGAGTGCCAGCCGCTGGTGTATCCTATGAAGACGTGCCAGGGCGCGGCAAGGTTTTGACCTGCGATGCAGCCGGAGATGTGATTGCGGTGACGCCGGGCGGCAACCTCTGGTCCTGGCCATGGGGCTTTAACTGGACCTACGCTAACCGTGACGGCGTCCGGCTAACCGTTCCCAAGGCTGGCGTTTGGGATGGTGCGATCTTCACTGCTTACAACGACGGCGGCACATACAAGGTGCGCATCCCTGCAAACCAGGGCGGCGGTGGGGTGATCTTGGTGCGTGGCGTCTATCTGGCCACGGAGGAGTTCACCTGGGATAACATCACCGCCGACCCGTTCAATCCCGATATCGTCAATTACTACTCCGCCCACGTCAATCAAGAAAATGAAACTATCATTACCTTGACCGGCAATCCAGGCGGTCAGGTGCAAGTTTACTATATCCACGAGGCCGATGTCAGTTTGGTGAAATACGACGGCACCAACGACTGGCCTACTGTAGTCTACTGGCAGCATGGCGACGGAACATGGGATCAGCACTGGGCGGTGGATAAACTGCCCCAGTTAATTCATGGTTGCTGGCTGTACGAGAAGTATTCCGGTCGGTCAACGGCCCTGGAGCGAGCCTGGCTCTGGAACCAGTATAAAGTTAACGTGCCGGTGCGGACGCCTCCGCTGATGATGGACGGTTTCGACCTGACCTCCTGGGCCAAAGGCACGAAACAATACTACCGCAATTCCACGGTGGGCAACTCGCCCATAGTATTCCGGCACTTCGGCATCGTGTTTGACCAAACCGGGCGCCAATGTCTCCGGTTTCATGCCTACTTGCCAAATGAGGGCGACGGGGCCTGGTTTGGGACATATCTTGGCATTGATGATCTGTCGCAGGCGCCCTGGAACAACCTTACCGGCATGAAACTGGCTGTGCGAGGTCTTGATCAAGGGAGCGTTCTGCATATCCAGATGAACGCCGCCAAGCTCAGCGACCAGGACAAATACTCCAACCCGAACCACATCTATTCGCACGCCATACCGGACTATTTTTCCACCTGGACCAACCTTGACATCCCGATCAGCCAGTTCTGGCGCAGCACAAATGTCTATTACGACGGGACCAGGGTGCTTGGCAACTGGTATGTGTACTGCTCCGCTGGCGGCACCCCGAACCTGGTGTTCAAACGCAAGGGGCCGATAACGGTCGCTGGCGACACGTTTTACGTCTACCACGAAGCAAAGATTGACCAACCCAACTATACCTACTATGGGGTAGGCGTCAGCAATAAGTCAGGGGTTCTGGGCAGGCCTACTGGCCAGACCAATATAAACTTTTTGGTCAACGTAGATACCGAGCTATGCAACCGGACCGTAGAGGTGCGGGTTACGCACGCTGGCGGCAACCCGGCGGTTGACTATTGCTCGGCCACCATTACCCTGCCGTCAGAACCGGGCTGGACCAGGCAATCGGTTGCCTTTAATGCTTTTACTCCGGCGGTCGATCCAGATCAAGCCATAGATCATGTGCAATGGCATTTTAACTACGGCGGTTTCACTGGTTCTATCAGGCTGGCAGACATCTGTTTTGGCGACAAAATCAGGTTTGCCGACCACGCCCAAGCGCTCTTTTTGGTGCAGTTCTACTTGCCACAGAACGGTAACAGCTCCCAGGAGTTCTATCTGGACGACTGGCGATGGGGGCCGGACGTTGCGGACCTTTATCCCTACGCACCGCCACTGTCAATCAACATTAAAGAGACCGGCCTTGGTAGTTGGCAGGGGCCGACCTTAGTTCACTATGTGCAGCCGATGGTCCCATACGTCCAGGGGGACAGCAGCGTCCTGGCCACATGGTTGAGCTTTGTGAAGGACTCCCAGGACGCTTTCCATAACACCTACAAGGGCACTAAGGGGCCGGTGATCCCGCTGCACAGCCGCAATTTCCTGGAGGTCTGTCATTATATCGGGGCGGAGGCCTTTAACCGGTTCTGCTGGGCCTCCAGATATCGCCATTATGGCAAGGTGGTGGGCCTGTGGCTGTTCAATGGCGCCTTGGCCGACTCCAGCGAGCGGGGCCACAACTTCACCTGGCTTGGCGGCGGCTCGCCCACCTATACAACTGGTATCTGTCAGCCGGGCAATACTGCGATTGTGCTTGATGGGGCTCACAGTCTCCAGGTTGACAATCACAGCGATTTCAATATGGCCGGTGATTGGTCTCTGGCCTGCGTGTTCAAAACTTCTACAGCCAACCGCTATCTGCTTAACAAGATCGGTGGTGGGGCTGGTTACTCAATCAAGCTAACATCCTCAGGCTATATCCAGGTCTGGGTCAGCGACGGGACTAACAGCGCTACATTCACCGGCAGCACGAATCTGGCCGACGGTGAGTATCATCTGGTAGTGGTGCGCTACCAGGCTGGCGGCAATATGTATGTGGTGGTGGACGGGGCGGCGGTCGGGTCGGTTTCTGTGGCGGCCTTTGGGGACCTCTCCAACGGCGGCCACTTCATAGTTGGGGCCGATTCCGGCTATTCCAACACCTGGGTGGGGCAGTTGGATTATTTGAAGGTTTGGAACGGCTACTGTGTCCCGCAGGTCGAGGCTGTGGACCTGTGGAGCTACGTCAACTGTCAGGGGTTCCCAACTGTCTACCCGGAGACTTCCTACGCCTACTCTACTTTTGCGTGGTCGTTTGCCTGGGTGGCCGAGTATTACTATTTTACCGGTGACTCGACGGTCGCGACCTGGTTGTCAAACATTGTGGGCTGGCTTGACGCTCATTTCCGGGAGGACCCAGCATACCCCAACTCTCCGAAAGGCTACCAGATTCCGCAATGGTTCTGGGAATCCGGCTATGGCTACTGGGGCTATGATGCCGAGGTCCTCATGGCCTGCGTCCGGGGGATGCTGTTCTATTACTGGCGGACTGGGGATTCACGTTGCAACACCTGGATCAGGCGGCTACTGGACGACTTCCGGGTTAACCGCTACGACCATTCCTGGGGCGGCTATATCCACGACGGCAAACACCGGGCCTATTCCAACGGCCACATTTTCCGGACCTGGGGGCTGGTGGTAAACGGCAGGCCTCCTGGGGCCGTCAATCCTCCGGGGTCCTGGTATAACTTTGCCATTACAACCGACGACACCGAATTCTACGAGACATACGCCGCCTGGTGGTTTGACAACGTCGGCGACACCCAGCCAAACGTCCTTAACAGCGACCTGATGCCCTACGTGATTTGCGAGGACGCAGACGACTGGGCGTTCTGGCCGAATTACGTCTTCCGGTCAGGGATGGGGTCGTCAGAGTCTATGATCAACGTTGCCTTGGCCGCACTGGAGTGGGGCCGCTACAACGGCGGCGATTACTCCTGGTTCCTGGCGTTTAAAGATTTCTGGGTGGCGCCGGAACTGAACGTCAATAACTTTACCTGCGAGGCCTGGATCAAGGTTAACTCCCCTCACACCGCGGACATCATCCTCAAGCCCAACTCATATCGTCTGTCGCTTAACAACGGCTATCCGGCGGCTGCGGTCTATTATGGCGGGTCATGGCACACAGTAACCGGCACCAGGGCCGTGGATAACGGATCATGGGGACATGTTGCCGCCTCTTTTGATGGCGCCACCATAAATGTTTATTACAACGGGATAAAAGTTGGTTCTGGGACTGTTGGCGGCCTGCCGGACATTACCGAGGACGATGCGATCATTGCGCATAACCTTTATGGGTCGGTGGCCGAAGTCTTAATCCGCAATCAATCCTCATCCCAAACCACTATCCGCCATGACATGCTGCGGTGGGTTATGGCCGAGTCATTGCGGGCGGTGGAGCTGATTGAGTGCAAGCTGGAGGGGTTGGCGCCGCTCTGCTTTTGCACCGGCGACGCCCCGCTGCAGGTAACGTCCTACGACCGAAACGGTTATCCAGTGAAATACACCTACACCCCGGCAGGCTTCGACCGGGACGGCATCAGGCGGGAGATGGTTGGGGCGCAATATACGGCCAGCGTCAGAGTAGCCGTGACCAACGAGGTCTTGGCCATGATAGATACTTACAACCTTATCGGTGCTCTGCTCACGATCAAGATGACCCTGGCCGACTCCGATCATTCCAACCCGGACAATACCGCCACCATATTCTGTGGCCGGATTAAATCTTGGGAAATTCAGAACATGGTGCTTACCGTCACGGCTGCCGATCTCAGTATTGACCTTGGCGGGCAATGCCCTCCGGCCTTTTACGACTATTTTTGCAGACACTGGTTTAAAGGAGGCCGGTGCATGTATGTGGGCAGCGAGGAGACTTGCCACAAAACGGAGACTTTCTGCAGGCTTTTGGGGAACGTGCTGCATTTCGGTGGCTTTAAGTTCGTGCCGCGTTTAATGCGGCGGCGGGGCGGTTGATGACGACGGTTCTGGGCTGCATGGAAATACTCTATGAGGAGCTTGGTTTGGCAGTGGACCGCCAAGTTTTGGTGAAGCTTTTCGGCCCACGCTGGAACCGCAAGGTCGTGCTGGAGTTCTTGGGCGAATATGGGTATTGGCCCGTAGCAGGCCAGCCAATTCCCGGCGATATCGTTTTTGTAGGTGATCATCCCGGCATAGTCCGGGAGTCTGGGCTCGTGGAAAATTTGCATCACGGGCGTCGGACCTTTATGCCGCTGGCCAGAATCCAGCGCAAGCTTGACATGGTGTTACGATGCCGCAAGCCGTAGGATTCGTTTTTGCAGCATTATCAGGAGGTCTGGCCGGATTCGGTGCGGCCGGTGGTTTGGCCGCCGCTTCCGGAACTGCAATTTTGGGAACTGTCCTGGGGACAGTTGCCGGGGTTGCCATGTATGGTATCAATCTGCTTCTGGCTCCTGGGGTGGCAAACACCTCCACGCCGGCCAGTGTGTCTTTCACGGACACTGGATTAAGGTTTGACCCGACGCCAAACTTCACCTCATCCCAACAGGTAATCCCGCTCGTTTTTGGCAAGACCACGGTCTCTCCGCAAATCGCTCATCGCCGGGTATACGGCACCAACTACCAGCGCGGCTACTTTTTCCTGGCCTGCGGCGAAGCTCCGCTGGACTTAGACTCAATCCTCATTGACGATGTCAGCATTGCGGACCTCCCAAACTACTCGGCCGCTCCCGGCGACAAAAACAAGTCCTGGTATCAATGGTTTCCCCTGGGCAGCAAGTACACCGTCACTCTGAATAATACTGGCGAACTGAGCTGGGGAGTATCTGAGAGCAGGTATTATCCCAACAATCCTTATACGCCTCCAACGAACAATTACGGCACGATTGCCGGGCCGCTGGTAGTGATCTATGGCGGCGGCTCGATCAAGCTGAGAGCCAAGTTTGCCCAAGACCAGGTCGAGGCCGGGTTGTGGATAAGGTTTAGGCTGGAGAACTATTACTCCCCCTCACAGGTCAAAATCTCTGATATTCCCGGCAAGTGGGTCACCACAAACATCACTGGCGAGTTCAGTGGGGCGTCCTATCACTCCAACGGGTGGTTCCAGATCATGCTTGACTCTACTGTGCCGGTGCGTGGCGGCCACGTGGACACCACTACTGTCTGGGAGGGTGAGTATACGTTTGAGGGCATAGAGGAGCTGACGACTTGGCGCGCCAAGCTGGAATACGTCATTATCTCGGCGGAGACCACTTATAATAAGGCCCAGGTGGTCTTTGACAAAGTGGCGATTACCGACACTGACAAGGTGGAAGATTTTTCCTGTTGGGGCACGGCCTACGCTGTAGTGCACCTCGCCTGGCATGAAGCCCTGAGCAGCAACCCGAATTTTTCCTGCGTGGTCAAAGGTTTTGGCCGGGAGGAGGGGCAGGATGAGGGAAACCCTGCCCTGTGTGCCTATTTTCTATTGACCGACCGAGACAACCCGGAGTCAGACACATACGACATCCTTTTGGATCGCCTGGAACCGGCACAGATTAACTGGGACTCCGTCCAGGAAACGGCAGCTTTCTGTAATTCTCTCATGGGTGGCGCTGGCTATCGGTTTAACCGGGCCGTTGGTGCGCCGATGGAGAAGGAGGCCGTCCTCAAGGAGATTACGGCCGCTGGGCGCTTTTTGATCTTCGTGTCCGGGGCTCAAATCATGTTCAAGCCTGATCGCGATGAGCCGATTACCAGGGTGATCTCCGAGGCAATGGAGATTGTGCCTGGTTCTATGAAAATTGCCAAGGCCTCGCAAAACGAGGTCAACTCCCTGCGTGCTTCGTATTACGACTCTGGGTTGGGCTACACCGTCCAAACGATACAGGTTGACCTGCCGCAAGAGGGGTTTTCGCAGGCGACGCTTGACCTCACCGGTGTCACGAACCAGAAGCAGGCGTTTGAACTGGCAAGGTATAGCCTGTCGGGGCGGCAATCGAAGTATATCGTCACCTGTCAAGTCAGGCTGCACACCATCTTAACCTGCTGGCTGGGCGATCTGGTCCAGATTGATACTGAGCACCGGTTAATTGCGGACCGGACGTGGCGCATTATGGGAGTCCCGGAGGAGGCTCCTGGCTACATTTACACCCTGCAACTGGTGGAGCATGACCCTGGCATGTATACGTCGATTCTGGGCGGCAAACCAGAGGCCGGTTATGTGTCGTACAGCCCCTGGTATCACATCCCCATCGACAGCAAATCCAGTCCGTTCAACTGGCCCGGCGGGAATGTCGGGCCGTCTCAGGTGATCAACCTGGCCATTATGTCAATCAACTATCACCCGGCACCATCGAAGATGACGTCAGTGCGGGTTGAATATGAATATCTGGCATCGAACGCCGACAAGATTATGATTGAGTATTCAAGGGACGCCGGTGAAACATGGACAACGGCTGGGTATTCCACCTCAAACAACTACACATTCGATGTTGAGTTGCGGTGGGGGGTGCTCATGGTGCGTGTAGCGGCGATTTACCAGAACCAGGTTGGTGCGTATGCCACGGCTGAGGATTATGTGGAAGGGCTTGGCGGAGATGATGCAGGCATTGGGTATGCGCAGATTGGATGGAGTCCGATAGGAGGAGTTGAATAATGGCTGAACACCTCACCCCCAACGCCGGGTTTCGCTATTATGACGACGGCGCCAGTGCAGCAACCGGTCTGAACTGGAACACCGGATGGATTGCTAATGTAATGATCCTGGATGGTTTGGCCGGTGCAGGCCTGGTTTGGGACAACAGCAATCCTAAAAAGCTGGCCGTGCAGGTGGACGGCAGCACAATAGAGATTTCTGGCGATACTCTGCGAGTAAAAGATGGCCTGCCGCTGAACAGCGCCGTTATTGGCCAGATATCGGGCGGGACGGCACCGGGGGCATCGCTTATCCTGGATAGCACAACCGACGCCACCAAGGGCAGCATTATCCTGGCTGGCGGCGGCGGCAACGTGGGGATAGGAGCAACAACGTTTGGGGGGTCGGCTGGCAAGGTGCTTGCTCTGGGGATGGGCACGGCCCCCACGTCATCTCCGGCGGACACGGTGCAGCTCTGGTGCGCTGACCGGGGCGGTACAGCCGGAAAAGCATCGCTCCACCTGCGGACCGAGGACGGGACGAGCCACGTGTTCGGCGACAGGGTCGGTATCGGGACCACTAACCCGGGGGCCTATATGTTCAATGTGGCGGGGCAGTCCAGCTTTGGTGGAAGTGTTTTCCCGTCGGTGGATGGAGCTTATGACCTGGGTTCGAGCTCATTAAAGTGGGCATCTTTAAATACCCGAAGCATAACCATGACCAGAACACAAGATAATGCCACCGGCACCACCGTGAGCATAGCCTCAAACAATAACTACTCCACAACCGGGACATATTATTGCCGGGGCATCGTTCTGAACTCTTATATCAATCCGAATGGCGATCAGACCGCCCATAATAACGGCTACGACCGCGGTGTGCAGATCACCCATTTCCTGCGGGAAAACGCCGGGACTCTTGCCGAAGTGACCGGCATGTTTATTGAGTATGGGTCCTATGGTCCTGCCGGAGCAGACGTGGCTGCAACGATTACCCTGGCTCAGGGTATCAGGGTAACTGGGCAGAAAGTTGCGTCCACGACGGTTACCACGAATTACGGTATCAGGATTGACGGCACAATATCAGGCACAACGGCCTATGGCCTGTATATCGGACCGATTTCAGGCACGACGACCTACGGCATCTATCAAGCCGGGGGAGCGAACGTCAACTACTTTGCCGGAAACATCAGCCTGGGCGCCTCCGCTTTCGGCACCTCGGCGGCCAAGGTATTTGGGGTTGCCAACGGCACGGCTCCGAGCACTGCTCCGGCTGACATGGTCCAGCTCTGGAGCGAGGACATTAACGGCACGAATGGCAAGGCCGGTTTGCACATGCTGGCGGAGAGCGGCACGTCCAAACTGGTCGTAGTGGGAACGATTATTAAAACCACCACCGGCGACCCCTCACAGGTGCATGAGGGGCTGATGTGTATCAACACGGCAGACAAGACTCTGAAGATGTATTGTGGCGGGGCTTGGCGCTCGCTGGCAACCTGGGTATAGGAGAATATTTATGGAACAACAAACAGCTGACATTGAAAAGGCGAAGCAGATTCTGGAGGAGGATCAACGCCAACGGCTTGAACTGTGCCGGGAGGCGATCAGGCGGGCCCTGGAACAGCATGGATGCGAGCTGGTAGCCGTGCTGCAAACCAATTTGGGCGCCATATCGGTTCCTGTCGAACTGAGGGTTAAATAAAAGGTGTTTTTGCAACATCTGGTGGAGGGCGGCCCATGACCTGCGATTTTCTCGGTGTGGCACAACTGTTCTCTATCATCATCGGTGCAATGGGGACGCCGGGCGTGACATATTTCCTCATGAAACGCATGAGCCGAGATACCATTGCCCATATAAAGGAAAATTGCGCTTTTTGTCGCAGCCACCTTGAGGAAAAAATCAATACTATTGATCACAAGGTTGACGATCTAACGGATCGGCAAATAATGCTCCGGGAGAAATTGCCAATCGACTATGTGCGTCGTGAGGAGTTTTTGCGGCACGTCAACGGCAAGAAATGAGGTGTCAGGTCATGGCAGATCGTCCACTGGTGTTAATCAAGACATTGCCACACGATAACATGGCAATCGAGGTCAAGTTGGGAGGCGATACGGCCCCGGGGCCGGTTATGGTGCCCCGCTGCGACCTCTTGTATGCCATGCTTTGCGATGAGGGAGTTTCCATTGCAATCCCAGGCAAACTTATTTCCGGAGGGGAAGGCGATGTATAGGGTAAAGGCTTCGGCATTGAACATCCGCCGGGGGCCGGGGACCCAGTATCCGGTCGCCGGTCAGCTCCCGAAAGGGGCTTTGATCGAGCCGGTAGACATGGCAGGGTGGCTGCCGGTGGCCGCCGATGGTTATGTGGGCTGGGTAGCACGGCAGTATCTGGAGGAGGTGCCGGAGCCGCCCCAGACCACACCGGTCCAGACCTCCTATGACTTCAGTACAAAAGAGGGAACTATCGCAGCCATCCGGGCGGAGTGTGAGAGACAGGGGCTTGGGCTGCCGGAGCAGATCGCCTACGTTCTGGCAACGGTGGAGTGGGAAACCAACCGGACCTTTAAGCCGGTTCGGGAGGCCTACTGGAAAAGTGAGGAGTGGCGTCGGCAGAACCTGCGCTACTACCCCTACTATGGCCGAGGGTATGTGCAATTGACCTGGAAGGCCAACTATCAGAAATATTCTGCGATCTTGGGCATTGACCTCGTCAATAACCCGGACAAGGCCCTGGAGCCGGAGATCGCCCTGTTTATCCTGGTCCACGGCTTGAAAGCCGGCGCCTTTACCGGCAAGAAGCTGGAGGACTTTATCAATGCGGCCGGGGCTGACTATATCCAGGCCCGGCGCTGTGTCAACGCTCTCGACAGGGCCAAGGAGATTGCGGCCCTGGCTGCGCAATACCTCCAGACCACGGCCACAGCCTCAGCCACCGAGATTACCGAATGGCCCTGGCTCAAGATCGCCAAGCAGGAGCTCGGGGTCAAGGAAATGGCCGGTGACGGAACTAACCCACGAATCGTGGAGTATCTGAAAAGCACAACCCTGAGCCTCCCTGACAACGAGCGCGACGAGACCCCCTGGTGCTCTGCCTTCGTCAATTGGGTGTTAAAGCAGGCTGGGGTTGAACCCCGCACGAACTCTGCTTGGGCCAGGTCCTGGTTAGATTGGGGGGTGCCAACCGATACCCCCATTCCCGGCACCATTGCAGTCTTTTCCCGAGGACAGAACGGCGGGCACGTGGGGTTTTATCTTGATGAAGATGAAACCCGCATCCAGGTGCTTGGCGGCAACCAAGGCAACGCCGTCACTATCGCCTGGTATCCCAAGACCTCCCTGCTTGGTTACCGGGAACCTGCTGGTTGGCGGGAGGCTTGACCATGCAGCACAATTGGCTGAAAGAGAATGTCGGACCGATCCTGGCCCTCATCACCGTGGTGGGCACCTTCGCCCTCTTTGCCTTAGCCTTTTTCCTCAAGGTGGACGGCGCCAACGAGAAGGTCCTGTTCATGGTCATCGGGGCATTATCCTCCATCGCCACGACGGTGGTCGGGTATTATTTTGGGAGTTCGGAGGGGAACTCGAAAAAAACAAGGTAATCGGAAAGTTATGCAGAACACCATGTTTCAATCCTCACCCGGCCTTTCGACCGGGTGCAACAACCCGGCCTGTTTGGTCAAGGATTGTTAGCACTGTGTTTCAATCCTCACCCGGCCTTTCGACCGGGTGCAACGCCTCGCAGACGCAGTCATGCAGCCACTGGCTTAGTTTCAATCCTCACCCGGCCTTTCGACCGGGTGCAACGCGAGTAGACATGTATGCCAATACAAATTAACCTGTTTCAATCCTCACCCGGCCTTTCGACCGGGTGCAACCTTAAAGCCGGGGAGTTGCAGCTTGCTCCTCAAAAGTTTCAATCCTCACCCGGCCTTTCGACCGGGTGCAACCGGGTGGGAAAAT
>Ga0101944_10001268_pt1 | contig 55098 bp, 38 predicted proteins | sample DewCreD2012metaG_FD_75245 | JGI IMG/M metagenome (GOLD analysis project Ga0101944, IMG submission 75245) | Hot spring sediment bacterial and archeal communities from British Columbia, Canada, to study Microbial Dark Matter (Phase II) - Dewar... ...
CCGGGAGCATCATCATCGACGGCGTCTCCGCGGCGCCGGTGCCGTAGGAGGAGCGGCGCTCGACGGGACCGACTTGTGAAGCCGGCGCGGGGGAACGCCCCCCGCGCCGGCCGCGTTTTATCCCCATGGACCTGGGGTCGCCCCCGCCCCGCCGAAGTGAGGTGCCCCGCTTAGGCGGGGTCCCTTACTTCAAGTCCGACGGCTTGATCCCCTTGGCAAACTTCCCGAAACCGAACGGCGTGGCCTTGAATTCGCCGACGAGATCGACCTTCGCCCGGGCGGGGATTTTGTCCTCGAGGCCGACCGCCCAGTAGCAGGCGTTGACCATCAGGCGGCGGAAGCCCTCGCTCTCGAAGTCCTTCGAGCACCCCATGGTCGTCGTGAAGACGCGCGACGCCTTGCCGCCCGCCCCCGTGTACGTCTTCGTCCAGGCCACCGGCATCATCGGGTCGTTCTTCTTCTTGGGATCCGTCGCGCCCGCCAGGGGTTTGTCGGTCGGACTCATGCCCTCGAGGACCTGGCCCAAGAGGAGGGGGACGCAACCGGGAGGCAGCGGGAGGCGAACGGTGTAGACGTCCGTCGGGCCCCAGATGTCCTCGCATCCTTTCACAATCGGGTTGTTTTCCTGGCCCTTGGCGACGACGGCCCGGGTGCTTTCCTTACCGTGGTGGCCGTGGTGGTTGATCCAAGTCTCGCCGAGGACTTGGCGGCCGAAACCGCCTTCGAATCCCTCGACCTTGGAGTTGAAGTTCCACTTGGCGTACGCCCCCTTGATCCCGTTGAAGGCGTGCGTGGCCGTCCGTAGGCCGACGACCGGTTTGCCGGCGTTGACATACTCGTCGATATGCCGGAGCTGCTCGTCCGGCAGGCTGCGGAAGCGGGTGAAAAGAACGAGCAGATCGGCCGTCTTGAGCGTCTCGAGGCCGGGGATGTTGTCGAGCGTGGTGGGGGAGATCTCGCCGGTCGCCTTGTCGATCGCGAAGAGGACGGTGCAGGCGAACCCGTGGTGGGTTGCGAGGATCTTGCCGAGCTGGGGCATCATCTCCTCGGATCGGTATTCCTCGTCGCCGCTGACGAGGACGACGTGCTTCCCTTTGCCGGGGCCGTCGCCCCCGGGGTAGACGACCCAGGGGTTCTCGGCGGAGAGGGGGGCGGCGAACGCCAGCGCGGCCAGCGCCAGCAGGGGCGCCGGGAGGGAACAATGCATGCGACCCATAACCGGTTCTCCGAGGGGTGTAGGTGAGCCGTGAGGGGCGTCGTTCACACCTCGCTGGGCAACGGGATCCTGTATTTCTCGCGTGCGGGGCGGTGGAGGAAGTCGTTGGCGAGTTTGGCCTCTGCGCCCTTGAACATCTCGGTCGTGGGGTCCCAGGTCAGTCGGAGCGGCTCGCCCTTGTCGCGGCCGGCGATGTAAACGGCGTTGCCCATGTTGTTGAGGGCGGCCACCTTGACGCCGGCTTCGACGGGCATGATCGGTGTTTCGCGCGAGCGGATGCAGTCGAAGAAGTTCTGGTGATGGCCGGGGCTGCGGAAGACCTGCACGCCGTTTTCGGGGACCTTGAACTGCTTGGCCTTGTCCTCCGTCGTGGTTCCCCCATCGCCGCCGTTGACGATGAGGGATTCCTTCTCGCCCTCGTACTTCGCCCCATATTGTCCGGTGCCGAACTTGACGCCGGGCTGGCGCCACGAGAGGGTCCAATCGGGGGACTTGAACTCGTACGTGACTTCCATTCGGGGGGGGACATCGCGGAGGGCGCCGTCGCGGGGCTTGGTCCCAACGGCCTCGACGGTGACGGGCCATGCGTTATCGGCGTTCAACAGGTAAAGGGCGACGCTCATGATGTGGGCGCCGCGGTCGCGAATGTTGCCGCCGCCGAGGTCGAGGTACCAGCGGAAGGAGCCGGGATGGTAGTCGGGGTTGTAGGATCGCTCCTTGGCGGGGCCGAGCCAGAAGTCCCAGTCGAGATGGGCGGGCGGCGAGGCGTTCTTGCCGGGATCGCCGCCCTCGGGGTTGGGTGGATGCCAGCAGAGGACCTTGGTAATCCGCCCGCACTGGTTGTTGGCGATGAAGGTCTTGGCGAGCCAAGCGCCCTCGGTGGAGCGGCCCTGGGAGCCGATCTGGACGACGCGCTTGTACTTGCGGGCCGCCGCGATCATCGATCGGCCTTCCGGGATGGTGCAGCAGGCGGGCTTCTCGCAGTAGACGTCCTTGCCGGCCTGGCAGGCGTGGATGGTGATCAGGGCGTGCCAGTGGTCGGGGGATCCGCAGAAGATCGCATCGATGTCCTTCCGTTCGAGCAACTTCCGATAATCGGTGTATCCCGTGCAGGACTCGCCGAACTTCTTGACCGCCCGATCGACGTGATTCTTGTCGACGTCGGCCACGGCGATGGTGTCCTTGGGGGCGATCGCCAAACCGCGGCCGCCGGCGCCGATGAGACCGCAGGCGATCTTGTCGTTGGGGCTGACGCGGCCGGGAGCGGGGAGGACCCGTGCCGGAATGAGGGTGGGGAGAACGAGTCCCGACCCGGCAGCCGCCGAGCGTCGGAGCAAGCCGCGACGCGTCGTCTTGACGGACATGTGGCGTCCTTTCAAAAGGCGCGGGATCGTCCCGCGGACAGCGGTCTCAGCTCGTGGCCGCCTCTCGGTCTCTCTCACACGACAGGGGCCGGGTTTCGTTCCTGTTTGGATTTGAAACCACTTTATCGTTTTCGCCGGGTCTTGTGAATAGAGAAAACGGCAAGAAGGATGGAGAAGGCGGCGTCGGCCGGCGGCGGCTCAGCCTTGCGGCGGGAACGTGTCTTGCGGGGCCCCTGGCCGGGGGCGCGTACGGCGTCGCGCGACGGCCATGCCGATGCGCTTTTGCGTGATGCGCCACGGTGGACGGGCGGGCCGGTCCGGGCCGTCATCCGATGACGGGCGCAGCCTCGACGGGTGACGGAGGTGGTTGCGGCGTGGCCCCGTCCTCCGGGGCGGGGTGAGTTACTCCGTCAGCGCGAGCGTCTCCTCGCGCGCGACGGTTCGATCCCGGCCGCGGAGGCGGATGCGGGGGTCGCCGAAGCCGTGGAAGACGCGGATCGTCGCGGAGGTTTCCAGGGGGCGTCCGTCCAGGCTGCGGAGCGTGAAAAGCGCCGGGGCCGCGTACCGAAGGCCGTTCCAGCTGCGGGCGTGGAAGGCGGCGAACGACGGGCCCTCGATGACGAACCCGTAGCGGGGCAGCAGGACCTCGCCGCCTCGCTTCGAGGCGTACACGACTTCGACCGGCCCGAGGTTGACGATCGTCTCGTAGGCGCCGTCCCCCTGGCCGAAGACGGTGCGCTGGACGGCGCGATTCGGCGCGAGGAACTCGTGGCGCGTCATCGGGACACGCGCGGTCAGCTCGTTCAGGGGCGAGAGGATCTCGTAGGTGTTCTTGACGAACCGGTCGTACGGATGAAGGCCGTCCGCCCAACCCCCGGTCGCTTCAGCGAATACGGCCTCCGGCGGCGGGCCTGCGGGGGCGGCGGCCGCCGGGGTGAAGGACACGGCGTCGCCGACGAGGGTCAGCGTCCCGAGGAGGAGACGGCCCTGATCGTCCGCGCCGGAGGCGAAACGGGCGCGGGTGCCGTCGGAGGTTACGAGGCCGGCGTAGACCTGGAACGGGCCGTCGATCCCATCCGGGACGCGGAGGGTAAACGGCCCCTGGCGGACTTCTCCCGATGTCCAGGTGGTGGTCGGCGGGTCGGGGGCATGATCGTTCTGGAACCGGATGGCGCCGGAGGCGTCGCAGAAATGGACGAATGCGCGCCAGTCTCGGCCCGGCGTCCGGGCGATCGTCCAGGTATAGGCGATGCGGAACGTGCGAGGACCTTCGGGATCGACCGAGGCCTCGAGACGCGCATCGACGGGCTCGGGGACGGTGGCTTTCCAGTAGCAGTGCGCCGGCACGTTGTGGTGATTCAGCGTGCGGCCGATGAGGACGTGCTGAAGCACATAAGGGGCTGCGGCAAAGGGGTCGAATCCATACTTGCCGTAGAGGGCGACGGTGTCGCGGAAGACGAGCTCGAAAAGGGGGACGACCGTGCCGCCGACGGCGCCGGGCATCTTCGCGTCGTGAAAGGCGCGCCCGCTGACGCCGGTCAGGCCCTCGAAGAAGTCGCAGTGGGGGATCCCCCATTCGCGGCCGCACTCGCTTCCGAAGACGCCGAACAGTCCGCGGGCGCAGTCGCAGAGCGCCTGTTTCCATCGCATGTCGTCCCGGCGGGAGAGGGGATGGGTGGGATCGAAGCATTCCTGGAGGCCGGCGGCGAGGGTGGTGTCGATGAAGTAGGCGTTGGCGCCCGTGAGCGCATGGACGGCGGGCAGGTTTTGCGGGCGCTTCGCCAAGTCGAGGGCGCGCTTCGAGCAGGTGAGGTAGGCCAGTCCCCCGGCCCAGTGGCCGCCGGGGGCGGGTTTGCCGTCCGGTCGCTTCTGGAGGAAGCTCTCGTCCCAGGAGGGGGAGTCCCGGTACATGTCCTGGTAGTTGTCGTGGAGGCAGAAGAGATAGCCGAGGCCCATCACGCGCCGGGCGCAGGCGGCGAGGCCTTCATCGCCCCCGAGCTCGGGGGCGGCCGGGAGGATATCCGGGTGCTGGTTGTCGTACCCGCGGCGAATCCACCCGCCGAGCGTGAAAAGGACGCGGTCGAGACGCAGGTCGTTCTTCAGGTGATCGGCAACCTCCGCGGCTTCCTCGAAGGTCCAGTTGACGCGGACCGACTCCTCCTTTTGGCTTTCCCGGTCCATTTTGCGGGACAGGCAACTCCAGAGCTTGAAGTTGACCGCCCCGAAGAGTTTCGACCGATCGGAGTCCCCGGGCAGCTTCTCGTTCCAGGATACGAACCAGCCCCGGCGCTTGGCCGACTCCCGGTAGGCCCGGGCGATCGTGACGTGGTCCCCGCGGCCGCAGAACTGAATTCGGAACGACCGGGCGCTTCGGGAGAGCTCGAGCGAGGGGAGCAGGACCTGCTTCGCCCCCGCGGGGACGTCCGATCTGCGGCTTTCCAGGAGGAGGGCCGCATCGGGGGAGTCCCACGTGACCAGGGCGGTCGCGCCCGCCTTGATCAGGCCGGCCATGGCCATGTGGCAGCCCTCGTAAGCGTAGGTGTCGAACCGGCGGGTGTAGACGAGGCCGCTGTCGGCGGGGACGAGGAGACCGAGACGGACTGGGACGAGTACGGCGCCTGAATCGGCGTCGGTGACCCAAAGCGCCGCGTCGAGCAGGCGGATGTCCCGGACCGCCAAGTCTTTGTCGGACTCCCAGGCGACGGAAAGCGCCGCGGTCTCGGGCTCCGGCCGGATCGTCACGGTCAGCCGGGCTTCCGGGGCGGACGGGGAGGGGCGGAAGACGGCCACCAGGGCGCCGTCGCGCACGTGCGCGTCGCAGCGGTCGAGCGGTCGGCGGGATCCCTCCGGTTCGGAGGCGAGCGCGACTTCGCCGAAGCGGGCGTGGACCGGGTTCGATCTCCAAGCGACGCCGGTCAGCTTGTCGAGGATCTCGTAGCGTCCGTCGCTGGTGGAGAGGCAGAACCGGAGGTTGGGGGTCTCGACTTGGACGGCGTTTTCGAAGGGGGGGCGGGGCGTGACGGTGTCGTCCGCGGGAGCGGATTGCATCGGAGAGGCGGCGAGCAGGAGGCCGACCGCGCATGACTGGAGATGCTGTCTCATCGCAGCGGTTCTCCGGCAGGGAACTCGGGGTGAGCGTCCGATCAGGTCTTGAGTCTCAAGTTTTCGAGGGGGGTCGCCGCGTCATGTCCGGTCGTGGCGCCGATCCGCCGCCGGGCGAACGCCTGGGGCGAGCATCCCGTGTGCGATCGGAAGACACGGCTGAAATAATGGACGTCGGAGAATCCGCTCTGTGCCGCCGCCTGTTTGACCGCGACCGGCTCGCTGGCCAGGATCCATCGCGCGTGGGCGATTCGAGCCTCGATGAGATCGGCCATTGGGCTGAGACCGAAATGAAGCCGGTAGACGTGGGAGAAGCGGGAGGGACTCAGCGGGACCAGGGCGGCCATGGAGGCGATCGTCCAGTGTCGAAGCAGGTCCTGGTGCACCCGCATCCTCAGGTCTCGCAAGCGCTCGGCCAAGTGGGCTTGGCGCGAGGTGACACCGCGTGGGGCGTTCGTTGCGCTGCGCCCGACGGCGATCAGGATCTGGGCCAGCATGAGGGCGCAGAGATCCTTCCAATGCGCGTCGTGGCGGAGGTGCTCGGCGGCCAGGGCGCGCATCAGGGCGGCGAAGGGCTCGGGGCGGGACGGGCCGATGGCACGGTCGCACGGGATCCGGTAGGCGCGGACCAAGCGGAGGGCGTCCCGGCCGGCGAAGTGGCAGTAGTCGATTCGGTAGCCGGACCCGGTGCCGTGGTACCATTGCGGCCGTCCCGGGGAGAAGAGAATGACCGTGCCTGCCGGTCTGACGAGCGTTCCTCGCGTGTCCCGGAGCAGGACCGGCGTCCGGAAGTGAAGAAAGAGCCAGTCCCCCGTCCCCGTCGGCCTGTCGATCCGGTGCTCCTGGGGGCGGGCGATGTCAATGCCGAGAAAACGGATGTCAAGGTTGATGGGCAATGCAGCCGCACGGCACATGGGGACAGATTACCATCCCCGGTGCGGCGGGGCAAGGCGGCCAGCGCGCTCGAGACGCCCCGGACGTTTCGATGCCCCACGGATCCTCGGAAGCGGACGGCAGCGCAGGAGACGCGGGAGGCGACGAAGGCAGACTTCGCGGTATCGGGCTCGCTGGCAGATCCGGCGTGCCGTCGTTCGGGTTCGGATCCCGAGGGGCGGCACGCCTGTGCCTCCCGTGAGCGGAATTGCGGGCTTCGTGCTTCCGGTCGTCGCGGGGAGATGCTATGTTGCATCCCGGGTCGGTTTGGAGCGCGGCCCCTTATGGCGGTTCGATCCGAGGCGTTCTGGCTCGCACGGCGGCGCGAGATGTTGCTGCCCCCCGGCGAGGTCCAGCTCAATGCCGGCACGTTATCGCCCACGCCGCGGCCGGTCTTGGAGGCCGTCGAGCGATTGAGGCGGCGGCAGGCGGCGTCGCCCACGGACTTCGTCACCCGGGAGGGCCCGGGTCGGATTCAGCGTTCCCGCGCCCGACTGGCCGCCTTTCTCCGGGCCGATCCCGAGGATCTCCTGCTGCTGCCCAACGTGACGCACGGGCTGAACGTGGTCGCCGCCTCACGGCTGCTCCGGCGCGGCGAGGAGATCCTGCTGACCGACCACGAGTACGGGGCGATGGCCGCCTGCTGGAAAAGGGCGGCGGAGGCCTCGGGTGCCGTGGTCCGCGTGATGCAATTGCCGTTCGAGGCCGAGACGGAGGAGGCGGTCGTCGACGCTTTCCGGCGGGCGCTGACCTCGCGCACCCGCGTCCTTTTTTTCAGCCATGTGACCTGCACGACCGGGCTCGTGGTCCCGGCCGCCGAGATCTGCGCGGCGGCTCGGCGGCGGGGAGTGACGACGGTCGTCGACGGTGCGCATGCGCCGGGGATGGTGGCGGTGGATCTCGGGCGCATCGGCGCGGACTTCTATGGGGCGAACGTCCACAAGTGGATGATGGGGCCCTCCGGTTGCGGATTCCTGCATGCGCGTCGAAGCCGAAAGACCCGCCTCCGGTCGCTGATCACGAGCTGGGGGTGGGGGTACCCGCCGTCCCGACGCGAGTGGGACAGCGGGTGGGGCGGCTCCTATTGGCAACGGGACTTCGAGTTCATGGGCATCGTCGATCGGACGCCGCACATGGTCATCCCGGAGATCCTGGACTTCCGTCGGCGGCTCGGCGGAGAGGCCGCGATCGCGAGCCGCGTGCGCGGCCTTTCAGACTGCGCGCGGGCCCGGTTGGCCGGGATCGGTCTGCGTGCCGCAACGCCGAAAAACCCCGCCTTGCGCGGCGCCCTGCTCGCCTTCGAGTTGCCCCGCCGCGCTCCGGGAGACCTCCGCGAACGGATCTGGAGGCATGCCCGGGTGGAGACCGCCGTCACGGAGGCGGCCGGGCGTCGGTTCCTGCGCGTGTCGCTGGCCTGGTTCAACACGCGGGAAGAGGTCGATCGGCTGGCCGTCGCGCTTCAGCAAATTCTCTGAGGGATCCTGGTCGAAGGGCGCCATGCGAAACGCGCTGACGCTGGCTGGTTTTCTCGCCGTCACCTTTTCCGCGGCCGCCGTCGGCAGTCTGGCCAACGCGCGCGCGCTGGAAACGTGGTATCCATCCCTGGCGAAGCCGGCCTGGACCCCGCCGGGTTGGGTCTTCGGCCCGGTCTGGACGTTGCTCTACACGGCGATGGCGATTGCGGCGTGGTTGGTCTGGCGCCGGCATGGCTTTCGCGGCGCGCGCCGGGCGATGGCGCTCTACGCCGTCCAGCTTGCGCTCAATGCCGCCTGGTCCTGGCTCTTTTTCGGCTTCCGGATGCCGGGGGCGGCGTTCGCGGAGATCGTGGCGCTCTGGGCCGTGGTCGGGGCGACCACGATCTCGTTCTGGCGGTACCGGCGCGCTGCGGGAATCCTCTTCATCCCCTACCTGCTCTGGGTCACGTTTGCGGTGGCGCTGAGCTTTTCGATCTGGCGGCTGAATGCCTGAGGCGCTGCCGCGGGGCCCGCGCGATGAGGGCGGTTTGACGTTCAGGCCGGGCTTTCGACCCTCCGTCCCCGGCTTCCGGGGTTATGGAGACCCAACGCGTGTTTGCCGGAGTCTCTGCTCAGGGCGCGATGCCGGGGACCGGTCGATCCGGTTGCCCCGGCGGATTGACAGCTCCGTGCACGTGCGATATATATTGAGATGTTCTGGTCAGAATTGATATAGGCTGGATGACCCAGGCGGGCCGTCTGTTCCAGGAGACTACAGCATGAACCGACGCCGATTCCTCCACCGTGCGGCGGCGACGGCGGCGACCGTGGCGGCCCCCGCACTCGTTCCGTCGCGGGTCTTCGCCGCGCCCGGGCATCCCGGCGCAAACGACCGCATCCGGATCGCGTTCGTCGGTTGCGGCGGTCGCGCTCGGCATCTGATGTCCCCCAACGAGGACCTGTCCCCGGGCGAGATCGTCGCCGTAGCCGATGTGAACTATCCGCAGACCGAGGCGGCCGCGAAGGCGCACCCCGACGGCGCGGCGTGGGCCAAGTACCAGGACTACCGGAAGATGTTTGACAAGGAGAAGCTCGACGCCGTCTTCGTCGAGACCACATGCCATGCGCGCGTCCTGATCATGATCCATGCGCTGCAGGCCGGGCTCGATGTCTACGGCGAGAAGCCCCTTGCCTTGACCGTCGCCGAAGGGCGCGCCCTCGTCAAGGCCGTGCACAAGTACCGGAAGATCCTCCAGGTCGGCACGCAACAGCGGTCCATGCCGATCAACCAGTTCGCCAGCAAGCTGGTCCGGGACGGCGTGCTCGGGAAGAACCTCGTCGTCACCACCTGCAACTTCGAGGGGCCCCGGCGCTGGACCCCGCGGGAAGGGAAGCCGGTTCCGCCGGGCCTTGACTGGGACCAGTGGTGCAACCAGACCGAGCTGCGTCCCTATCACCCGGATCTGCATTACAAGTGGTCCGATTGGTGGGACTACGACGGCGGCGGCCAATGTTGGGGCGTCACCGGCTGGGGCACCCACGCGCTCGACCAGGTCCAATGCGCCTTGGGGACCGACGACACTGGACCGGTCGAAGTCTGGATGGACGAGAACGTCCCGAACGGAAAGGTCACCATGAAATACGCGAGCGGCGTCCTTCTCAAGCTTCACGGCGCCAAGCGTCCTTGGGATACGAAGGCGGGGCTCCCCGACCTCGGCGCCATCTTCACGGGGGACAATGGCCGGATCGAGATCGCGCGGGGCGTTGTCACGGCGGAGCCGAGGGAGCTTCTGCAGGGCGCGCCCCCCAACTCGCCCTGCTGCGCGCCGAAGGAGTCCGTCGACCACCTCCGGAACTTCTTCGAGTGTCTCCGAACCCGGAAGAAGCCGAATGCGGACGTCGAGACCGGACATCGGTCGACCACCGTCTGCATCCTGGTCAACATCTGCCGCGACTTGAAGCGCAAGCTGACCTGGGACCCCGTCCAGGAGCGGTTCGTCGGCGACGACGAGGCGAACGCGATGCTGTCGCGGCCGCGGCGGAAGGGATACGAGCTCCCCGCCGTGTGAGCGGGGGCGTCTGCGCGAGCCACGCCGCCCGCGCCTGCGGGCGGCCTTTTCTTTTGGAGGCGATGCATGGCCCGGCGTCGATCGGCCTGGATGCTGGGAGGTTTGGCGCTGCTCGTCTCCGCCCCTGACGCGGGCTCGGCCCCGACCGGCGCGACGCCGGCGGCGGGGACGTCGGGCGCCCGGGTCGTCGACCTGCGTTGCGAGTACCTCCGGGACCCGCTCGGGATCGACGTCCGGGCCCCGCGGCTCAGTTGGCGGCTGGAACCGGTCGACGCCGCCCGGCGGGGGCTCCGGCAGACGGCATACCACATCCGTGTCGCCTCCGATGCGGCCACCCTGGCGGGCGGGACGGGCGACCTCTGGGACAGCGGCGTGGTGGAGTCCGACGCGGCGGCGTTCGTTGCCTACGCCGGCGCGCCGCTCGCCTCCAACCGGGTCTGCGTCTGGTCGGTCCGCTCGCGCGACGCCGAGGGCGCTTGGACGGACTGGAGCGAGGCGGCCCGGTGGACGACGGGGCTGTTCGACCGTGCGGACTGGAAGGCCGTCTGGATCGGGGCGGGGGAGTCGAGCGTGAAGGTCCGGCGGCCCGGGCTTCCCGAGGGCAATTTCATGCCGGACCCGTGGCTTCGAAAGTCCTTCGACCTCCAGTCGGCCCCGACACGCGCCACCGCCTTCGTCGCCTCGGTGGGGTATCACGAGCTGCATGTGAACGGGGTGAAGGCGGGCGATGCCGTGCTGGCCCCCTGCGCGACCGACCACACCAAGCGAGCGCGCTACGTGACCTACGACATCACGCGGCTCCTCCGGCCGGGCCGGAACGTTCTCGGCCTCTGGCTGGGCGCTTCCTGGTCGATCTACCCCTCCTACAAGACCGCCGACAAGCCCCTTGCCCCCATCGCGATCGCCCAGGCCGAGATCGAGCTTCCCGGCAATCGTCTCGAGCGCGTCGTGACCGATGCGACGTGGAAGACGCATCCCGGGCCGAGCACGACGCTTGGACAGTGGAACTTCATGAACTTCGGCGGGGAGCTCTATGACGCGGGGCGGGAGGTCCCGGACTGGTGCAGCGCAAGCTTGGACGATACGGCGTGGAAGCCGGTCGTGGCCTGCGCGCCGGCGCTCGAGCTCTCCGCCCAGCGCGTGGAGCCGAACCGGGTCGTCCAGGCGATCCGCGCCGTTGCCATCGAGGATCGCCCCAACGGCGCATGGCGCGTCGATATGGGGGTCAACTTCGTCGGCTGGATGGAGATCGACGTCGCCGGCACGCCCGGATCGCGCATCGATTTTCTTTTCTCCGAGCGCGCGGACCAAGAGATGACGCACCGCCTCCAGAGCGCTTATGTGATCGGCCCCTCGGGGCGGGGGACCTTTCGGAACCGCTTCAACTACCATGCCGGTCGATGGATCACCGTTCGCGGGCTTGCGGAGAAACCGGACGTGGCGTCCTTCCGGGGATTTCACATCCGCACCGATTATCGGCCCGCGGCGCGATTCGAGTCCTCCTGCCGCTGGATGAACGATCTCTGGTCCGTCTTCTGCTGGACGTTTGACAACCTCAGCCTGGGCGCTTACGTCGTCGATTGCCCCCAGCGCGAGCGGATGGGATACGGGGGGGATGCCCATGCGACCACCGAGCCGGCCCTCAACACCTGGCACCTCGGCGCCTTTTATTCGAAATGGGCCGAAGACTGGCGGGACGTTCAGGGCGTGGAGGCCGCCTGGGGGACGAACGCAAAGCCCGGCGAGCCCGGCGCGGGCGGCAAACCGTCCGACGGCAACTTGCCCTACACGGCGCCGACCTACTGGGGCGGAGGCGGGCCCGCTTGGAGCGGCTTCTGCGTCACCTTGCCGTGGATGGTCTACCGCCAGTACGGCGACCGCCGAATCCTCGAGGACAATTTCAGAACGATCGAGCGCTGGCTGGCTTTTCTCGAGACGAAGTCGAAGGACGACCTGCTCGTCCGTTGGGGCGGGAAATGGGACTTTCTCGGCGACTGGCTCTGGCCGGGGGCGCAGGGCGTCAACGGGGACACCCGCGAGACGCTCTTCTTCAACAACTGCTACTGGGTCTTCAACCTGCAGACCGCGGCGCGGATCGCGGGGGTCCTTGGGAAGGCGGATGCGGCCGCTCGCTGGACGGCTCGGGCGGACCGGGTTCGATCCGCGATTCATCGGGGTTTTTTCAACGAAGGTGACGCGAGTTACGTCGACGGGATGCAGGCTTACCTGGCGATCGCCCTCCTGGTCGGCATTCCCCCCGAGGATCAGCGCGCGCGCGTTTGGAAGCGCCTCGAGGACGAGATCCTCGTCAAGCGCCAAGGCCACATCTGGGCCGGCATCACGGGCGGTGCGTTTCTGCTCAAGACCTTGCTCGAGGCCGATCGGATCGACTTGATCTGCACGATGGCCTCGAAGGAGGATTACCCGGGCTGGAGGTACATGCTCAATCGGGGCGCGACAACCTTCTGGGAGAACTGGCCGGACGATCACCACTCGAAGCTGCACAGCTCCTACCTGCATATCGGGTATCTTTTCATCCCCGGCCTGGCCGGCATTCGGCTGGATCCCGAGGCGCCGGGCTTCAAGAAATCCGTCATTCGCATCCCGCGGCCGGCCGACACGGGGCTGACCTCGGTCTCGGGGAGCCTGGAGACCCTCCACGGGACGATCGCGAGCGCTTGGCGGGTGGAGCCCGGTCTCTTGATCGCGACGATCACCGTTCCGCCCAATACGACCTGCCGGCTGGAGATCCCGACCTCGGACGGCGCCGCCGTGAAGGAGGGCGGCCGCCCCGCCGCAGAGGCGGACGGCGTGACGCCGGAAGCCCCGGTCCCCGCGCGCGCCGCCTTCCGGCTCGCGCCGGGGCGGTACGTCTTCGAGGCTCCGATCGATCGCTAGGGATCGATCCGTTGCCCCGTCCCGGTCGCCCCGGTAAAATGGCGGCATGGACGCGAGCCGACGCGGGGTCGTTGTGCTGGCGCTGACGGCGGCGGGCGCGGCGCCGGGCGCGGCCCTCCCGGCAACGATAAACCGCACCTCGGACGCCATCCCGTCCCCGATCAACGTCGCCCGGGGCCGGCCGGTTGCCTTCGATCCCGCCCCCGACTATCGCTACTGCACCGACCCGGATGACGCGCACCAGTTGACGGACGGCGAGTACGTCAGCGGCTGTTTATGGACGCAGAAGGGTTGCGTGGGGTGGAATCGAGCGCGCCCGGCGATCATCACGATCGACCTGGGGCGGACCGAGCCCCTGGGCGGCGTCTCGTTCAGCACCGCCGCCGGGACTGCCGGCGTCGAATGGCCCCAGGCCCTCTATCTGCTCGCCAGCGACGACGGAACCACGTGGAGCGAAATCGGCGAGCTCATTTCGATGGCGCGCATTCACGGGGAGCCTCCCGCGTCGGGGTATGCCGTCCACCGATTCCGCACGGACGCCTTGCGCGCCTCCGGGCGGCATGTCGCCTTCGTCCTGTCCACAGCCGTGTACGGTTTCGTCGACGAGATCGAAATCTACAGGGGCGGGGAGGGACCGCTCCCTTCTCCGCCCGATGGCGGCCGGTTCCGGGACCTCCGTGCGTATTACCGGGAGCGCATCGTGGGCCAGTTTGCCGCCGCGCGAATCGCGAGCGACGCCCGCGCGGTCCTGGCGCTCGCCGACGCGGCGGGCCTGCCGGATGACGTGCGGCATCGGGTTCGGTCGGAAATGATGGCGGCGATGTCCGACGCGGGCAGTCTCCGACTCGCGGCGTGGCCGGCGGGGTTCCAGGCCGTTCTTCCGATACACGAACTCCATCGCCGCGTTTTCAGATCCCAGGCGGCCGTCTGGCGCGCGTCGGGACGGAACGCTCCGATCGTTCGGGCGGCAGGCCCGTGGGACCCGCTTGAGGTGGTCCATCCGATTCCGCTTCCCGGCCCGAACGCGATCGACATGTCCCTCCTGCGCGGCGAACGCCGGGCCGCCGCCCTGAATATCAGCAATCCGGCGGACGATGAGATCGAACTCGTGCTCTCGGTCGAGGGCCTCCCGGGCGGGGCGAACCCGGCCTGGATCCGAGTGCATGAGGTCGCCTGGACGGATACGAACCAGGGCGTGCCCGTTGCCGCGGCGCTGCCGCCGGCACCCCGAACGGCAAACGGATACAGCCTCGCGATCCCGTCCGGGATGACGCGCCAGGTTTGGCTTGACATCGGTTCGGAGGATGTCCCGCCGGGCGAGCATCGCGGTGTCATCCGGTTTGCCGGCGCGGCGGGTCTGGACGATGTGCCCCTCCGCATTCGCGTCTCCCGCCTGGCCTTTCCCGACCGGCCGACGCTGCATCTCGGCGGATGGGATTACACGGATGCCGACGCTTGGTACGAGGTGACGCCGGCGAATCGGGATGCCGTGATCGCCCATCTCCGCGAGCGTTTTGTCGACTCGCCGTGGGCGACCTCGGCGGTGCTGGCGCGCGGGATCCATAGCGATGACGGCGGGATGACGGCGCCGCCCGACACTTCGCGGTTCGACGCGTGGGTGGACCGGTGGCCCGACGCGCGCCAGTACTGCGTCTATGCCGCGGCCGGCGCCCGTTTCGACCGATTCGCCCCGCGCACCCCGGCGTTTGCGGTTGCCGTGGGGGACTGGATTCGGTTCTGGGCGCATCATGCCGCAACGCGCGGTGTCCTGCCGGAACAGCTGATGCTCCTGCTGGTCGACGAGCCGTCGACGCCCGAGCAGGACGCACTGATTCTCGCCTGGGCGGAGGCGATCCGGTCGGCCGGAACCGGCGTCCGGCTGTTCGAGGATCCGCTGCATATCGACCCCGCGAAGGAGGCGGATCCCGCGATGCTGGCCGCGTGCGACGTCCTCTGTCTTCACCGCCCCCGGTTTCTGCACCGGGAGTCCTATCGGCGGTTCTACGTGGAGCGAAGGCCACCGGGGGCCGAGCTGGCCTTTTATTCGTGCAATGGGCCGGTCCGGCTGCTGGACCCCTACGCCTACCACCGGCTCCAGGCTTGGTCCTGCTGGAAATACGGGGCGACGGGCAGTTATTTTTGGGCCTTCGGGGACTCCGGCGGGGCGTCTTCCTGGAACGAGTATGTATCGACGCGCTTCCCCTATGTGCCGTTTTTCATCGATCCGGCGGGCGTCACGCCCGGCAAGCATATGGAGGCGATCCGAGAGGGCGTTCAGGACTACGAGTACCTTGTCCTGCTGCGGAAGGCGATCGAGTCGGCGGAACGGGGTCCGTCGCCTCCGGTCGTCCTTGCACGGGCCAAGGCGCTCCTGGCCGGCGCGCCGGATCGCGTTCTGGGGACGCCGACCGTCGAGTCCCTTTCGTGGGCGGCGGTCAAGGACCGGTCGGTCGCGGACCGGATCCGGGCGGAGATCCTGGATGCCTTGGAGGCTCTGGATGGCTTCTGAAGGTTGCACGCGCCGCCGTTTCCTGGCCCGAGTCGCCGGCGTCTCAAGCGCCGCGGGCCTTGTTCCGCGCGGGCTTCACGCCGATCCGGCGATCGTCCGTTCGCCGTACGCGCCGCCGGGTGTGGGCGTTTTTGCCGACACGTCGCGCGGAAAGCCGTTCTCCAAGGATCCCAGCGTGATCCGGTTCCGGGGCCGGTATCTATTGTATTATTCCCTGCCTCCGGGCTCCGGCCACACCGGGTGGTCGGCCGGGATCGCTCAAAGCCGCGACCTGGAAACCTGGGAGAAGGCCGGCGAGATCCTGCCTGGCGGCGGGTGCGAGTCGAAGGGACTGGCCGCGCCGGACGCCATGGTCTTCCGGGACCGCGTCCATCTTTTCTACCAGACCTACGGCAACGGGAAGGACGATGCCATCTGCCATGCCGTTTCCGATGACGGCATCCGGTTCGAGCGGGATCCCTCCAATCCGATCTTCCGGCCGTCCGGACCCTGGACCTGCGGTCGTGCCATCGACGCCGAGACGATCGTCTGGAAGGGGCGGGTTCTGCTCTACTGGGCGACGCGCGACCCGGAGATGCAGGTCCAGATGCTGGGCGTGGCTGGCGCTCCGGAGGACTCGGATCTGGCGCGCGGTTCCTGGTCGCAGCTGGGAGACGGGCCGGTTCTCAAGCCGGAGCTGCCGTGGGAGCGGCGGTGCATCGAGGCGGCGTCCGTCTGCGAGCACGGGGGGCGCCTCTACCTCTTCTACGCGGGCGGATACAACAACGAGCCCCAGCAGATCGGCGTGGCCTCCAGCGACGACGGGATCGCCTGGCGGCGCCTGTCGGATAAGCCCTTCCTGGCGAACGGCCGGGCGGGGGAGTGGAACGCGAGCGAGTCGGGCCACCCGGGTGTCTTCGTGGACGACGACGGCTCGACCCACCTCTTTTTTCAGGGGAACAACGACCGCGGGAAGACGTGGTACCTCTCGAAGGTGCGGGTGGCGTGGGATGCGAACGGGCCCCGGGTGGCGTCCTAGGCGCTCGTTGCCTCGGGATCCCCGTCGAGGCCGCAACCGGCGTGGACGTCGTTTGGCGGCCCGGTCGCGGCCCTCGCGTCACTTCGGCGTCATTCGCGTTGCCGACCGGCCGCCCCTCGCCGATCCGGCGGGGAGCGTGAGCGCGAGCGGTGTCGTCGCGCCGCGCTATCGATAGCATGCCGCTTGGGCCCGGCCGATCGTCACGATCCGTCTCGCATCCGGTACGGCGTCTGTTCCGGGGCGCGTCCTGCACTCTATGGGAAGACGGGTATTGGGAGTGACGGGGCATGCGCACGGGGATGCGTTTTCTCCTGGGTCTTGGGGCGGTCCTGCCGGCGGCGGCCGGCGCGGTCGCCGGTGACGCGGCGCCGAGGCGGCCCAACATCGTCCTGATCCTGGCGGACGATCTCGGATGGTCGGATATCGGCTGCTATGGGGCCGAGGTCGACACGCCGAACCTGGACCGGCTGGCGGCGGGCGGCATCCGGTTCACCCAGTTCTATAACACCTCCAAATGCTTCCCGTCGCGCGCCTGCCTGTTGACCGGGCTCTATGCCCAACAGTGCGGGATGGACAGGGCGCCCGGCGAGCTCCGAAACGCCGTAACGCTTGCCGAGGTCCTGCGTGCGGCGGGGTACCGGACGCTGATGGCGGGGAAGCACCACGGGACGGAGAACCCCTGCGATCGAGGGTTCGACCGGTATTTCGGCCTGCGCGACGGAGCGTGCAACTACTTCAACCCCGGCCGGCAGCGCCCCGGCGAGGGCCAGCCGGCGCAGAAGAGCGCGAAGCGCGCTTGGTGCATCGATCATCAGACTTATGCGCCCTACACGCCCCCCGAAAAGGACTTCTATACGACGGACTACTTCACCCGGTTCGCCCTCGGCTGTCTGGACCAGTACCGCGGCGAGGGAAAGCCATTCTTTCTCTACCTGGCCTACAACGCGCCGCACGATCCGCTCATGGCTTGGCCGGAGGATATCGCGCGCTACGCGGGGCGTTACCGGGAGGGCTATGCTGCCGTTCGCCAAGCTCGATACGGACGCCAGATCGCCTCGGGACTGATTGACAAGACGTTCCCGATCTCCGCGCCGACCTTCGTCCCCTGGTCCGGTCTGGGCGACCGGCGAAAGGAGGAGGAGCGGAAGATGGAGGTCTATGCGGCGATGATCGACCGCATGGACCAAAACATCGGCAAGGTCCTGGACAAGATCCGATCGATGGGGGAAGAGGAGAACACGCTGGTGCTTTTCTGTTCGGACAACGGGGCCTCCGGGGAGGTCGTCCGGCTGTCGGGTGGCACGGGGGAGATCGGGGAGATGACGCGGTGGACGTCGCTGGGGGAAGACTGGATGAATGTCTGCAACGTGCCGTTCCGGTTCGGGAAGAACTCCAGTTTCGAGGGGGGCGTCTGCACGCCGCTGGTGGCGTACTGGCCGGCCGGGATCTCGAAGCCGGGACGCGTCTCGCGCGAGACGGGCCACTTCATCGATTTCATGCCGACGCTCCTGGAGGCGGCCGGCGCCGCCTACCCGAAGACGTACGGCGGACGGTCGATCCTCCCGTACGAGGGCGTCAGCCTCATGCCCGTCTTCCGGGGGGAGGCGCTGGCGCGAAAGGCGCCGCTCTTTTTCCAGTGGGCGGGGGGGCGTGCGGTGCGGGAGGGGCGGTGGAAGCTGGTTTCCCGGAAGCGGGACGACTGGGAGCTGTACGATATGGAGACGGACCGGGCTGAGTTGCGGGACTTGTCTGCCGAGCAGGCGGATGTCGTCCGGCGGCTCGCGGGCCTGTACGACGCTTGGCTGGCGCGGTGTCAGGCGCAGGGCCAGGGCGGATGAGGGCTTGACACGGGTCGGGGTATCGTGTACACAGATGGTGGCTAAGCCACCATTCGGTGCCCAGGAGCGCGACCGTGTCCGACGCCCTCGTGCGCGATCCCGTCTATTGCCAGCTGGTCGCCCGGCTTCGGGAGCGGATTCGGTCGGGCGCGCATCCGGCCGGGTCGCGCTTCCTCACCGAGCGCGAGATTGCCGCCCGGTTTGACGTCAGCCGACCCACCGCCAACAAAGCGCTCGCCGCCCTTGTTGCCGAGGGCGCCCTCGCCTTCCGAAAGGGGATCGGCACCTTTGTCTCGGCGGACGCGCTCGAGTACGACCTCTCGCATCTCGTCAGCTTCACCGAAAAGGCCCGCGCGGCGGGGCGCATCCCGACCACCCGTGTCCTGTCGTTCGCGCGGATCCCGGCGGCTGCGGTCGATCCCGACCCGAGGGCGGCCCTGGGGCTCGGCGCACACGAGGAGGCCTTTCGCATCGTGCGCCTCCGGCTGGCGGACGGCGTGCCGGTCATCCTCGAACGGCGCCACCTGCGCGCTCAGCCTTGTCCCGGCTTGCGCCGATCGGACCTCGCCGGATCGCTCTACCGCCTCTTGACGGATCGCTACCGGCTGGAGATTGGCGGGGCTGACGAGGAGATCCGGGCCGTTCGTTTGGGACGCGCGGACGCCAGGCTCCTGGGCGTCGGTCGCGGCGACGCGGCCCTCCAGGTGACCGCTGTCGCCCGGCTTTCGTCGGGCCAGCCGATCTGGCACGAATCGACACTCTACCGGGGCGATGCCTACGCGTTCCGGAACCGACTCGGCCCGGTGCGCGCGGGGCGCCCCGCCGCCGGCCTGCTTGGCGGGACCGCTCTTCCTCCCCGGAGGTGACGCATGTCGGTGCGCGGCGTCGCGATGGTCGGCGCGGGGTTCATCGGGCCGGTTCATGTCGAAGCCCTGCGGCGCCTGGGCATCCGGGTGACCGGCATCCTGGGCGTGGACGGGGCGGAATCCCGGCGGGCGGCAGAGGCGCTCGGGCTCCCCAAAGCCTACGACTCGTACGGCGCGGTCCTGCAGGACCGGGATGCCGAAGCCGTCCATCTTGCGACGCCCAACCGGCTCCATTACGCCATGGCGCGCGCCGCCCTCTTGGCCGGCAAGCACGTGATGTGCGAGAAGCCGCTCGCCATGACGTCGTCCGAGTCCGCCGATCTCGTCGCCCTGGCGAGGGCCACAGGGCGAGCCTCCGGCGTCAATTACAACATTCGGTACTACCCCCTTTGTCTGCACGTCCGCGAGCGGGTCCGGAACGGCGACCTGGGCGAGATCTTCTCCGTTTGCGGCAGCTATGTGCAGGACTGGTTGTTGCTGCCGACGGACTACAACTGGCGGGTGTTGGCGGAGGAAGGCGGTCCGCTCCGCGCCGTGGCGGATATCGGAACGCACTGGCTCGACTTGGTTCATGCCATCACCGGCCTTGAGGCGGAAACCGTCTGTGCCGACCTCCGGACGGTCCACCCGGCGCGTCGGCGGCCGAGGGGCGAGGTCGCGACCTTCGCGGGGAAGACGAAGGCGGTCGCGGCCACGGAGCCGGTGGACATCGCCACGGAAGACCACGGGGCGGTCCTGATCCGCTACCGCGGCGGCGCGCGGGGCGTCTTGTGGGTCTCCCAGGTCACGGCCGGCAGGAAGAACGCCCTTCGATTCGAAATCGCGGGATCGAGTTCATCCGTCGCGTGGGAGAGCGAGCGACCGAACGAGCTCTGGATCGGGCATCGCGAACGCGCGAACGAGCTCCTGGTGCGCGATCCCGCCCTCGTCGGCGAGGCGGCTCGCAAGCATACCGGCTTCCCCGGCGGGCACAACGAGGGGTTCCCCGACACGTTCAAGCAGTGCTTCAAGGCGTTCTACGACGCCATCGCGGCGGACGCATACCGGGAGAGCCCTCCGTATCCGACGTTCGAGGACGGGCACCGGGAGATCGTCCTGTGCGAAGCCGTTCTAAAAAGCCACCGGGAAGGGACATGGGTGCGCGTGGGGACCGGTGCGTAGGGCGGCTCGATGTCGAGCGCCGCGCAATCGTCTTGTATGCTCCGTGGGGCGTGGATTGTCGAGGGGAACATGGACTATACCTGCGAGCAGTTCGCAAAGATGATCGACCACTCGCTCCTGAATCCGATCCTGACGGACGCGGAACTCGAGGAGGGCTGCCGGGTCGCGCGGCGGTACGGCGTGGCGAGCGTCTGCATCAAGCCCTACTTCCTGAAGCGGTGTGCGGAGTTGCTCGCCGGCTGCGACGTCCGCCCCGGCACGACGATCGGCTTTCCGCACGGGGGGCACGCCACCGCGATCAAGGTGGCGGAGGCGGAGCGGGCGATGGACGACGGGGGGGCGGAGTTGGATCTCGTCGTGAACATCGGCAAAGTCCTCTCCGGGGATTGGGCCTTCGTTCGCGACGACCTTCGGGCCGTCATCGAGTCCGCCCATGCCCGGGCGGCGATCGTCAAGGTGATCTTTGAGACGTGTTATCTGCAGGACGACCAGAAGATCCGGCTCTGCGAGATCTGCGGCGAGTTGGGCGCGGACTTCGTGAAGACCTCGACCGGTTACGGGCCGGGGGGGGCGACGCTTGCGGACCTGCGGCTGATGCGGAAGCACGCCCCGCCGCACGTTCAAGTCAAGGCGGCGGGGGGCGTCCGAACGCTGGACCAACTGCTCGATGTCCGCGCGGCAGGGGCGACGCGATGCGGGGCGACGCGCACCGTCGAGATCCTGGAGGAGTGCCGGAGACGGCTGGGCGCCTGAGAAGGCCGTTCGGGGCCGGGACACGAGCGGCTTATTTGCGCCGGTCGGAGAAAAGCCAGCCGCGCAGGACCGTCTTGGTCTCCTCGACCGTAATGAAGGCTTTCGGGTCGGTCTCCCGGACGAGGGCCAGGGTGGCGGGGAGGTCCCGGCGGCGGATGACGGAGAAGAGGACTTCGACTTCCCCGTCCTTCCCGCGCGCGAAGAACTGCGTGACCCCGAACCCCTGGCGGCGCAACGCGTCGGCCACTTCGATCGACGGGTCCGTCGAGACGACCCGGATGCAGACAAAGCCGAAGGCGAGTTTCTCCTCGACCCACATTCCCACGACGTTCCCGGCGGCGAACCCGCCCGCGTATCCGATCAGATGCCACCCGCTCTGGAGGTTCCGGATGGCCGAGCCTGCCGCCAGCACCCAGACGAGGACCTCGGCGAAGGCGATGAGGGGGACGAGCCACCGGACGCCGCGCATGATCAGCATCATTCGGACCGTCGCCAGCGAGACGTCCGCGACGCGGAGCAGGCCGATCACCACGGGGCCCCAGGGGCTTGCGAAGAGGGCCTGAAGGGCGTCCATGGGGGGAATCCTACAGGGTCCCGCAGCGATGTCTGTCGGTTACGGCCTCGAGTTGGGGGCGCCGCGGCGGGAGGCGGCGAATTCGCCGGAGCCGAATGCCGACTCCAGGACGAGTCCGGCGATCCCCTGCAGCGTGGAGGTCTTGTCGGGGTCTCCAATCCGGATCAGCGGCTGACGGGGCGCTTGGCCCACCAGCTCGTCGCGAAGGGCGCGGTCGAGGGGGGGCGTCAGGGCCTCGGCAAGAGCCCGCGAGCCGCTGCCGAGGACGACCACGTCCGGGTCCACGGCGGCCAGGACGGGGGCCAGGACGCGGGCGAGCCGTTGGGCGGCCGATTCCAGGACGCGGCGGACGGCCGGTTCGGACGCGGCCAGGCGGGCCAAGTCGTCCGCGCTCTCGATGCGGGCGCCGCGACGGGCGCGACGCGCGTCCTCCAGCAGGGCGGGCAGGCTGCAGTAGGTCTCCAGGCAATCCGTCTTGCCGCAGCTGCAACGCCGGCCCGTGCCGCCCGCTCGGACGTGGCCGACCTCGCCGGCGGCGTGACGGCCGCCGACGACCCGGCGGCCGTGAAGAATGAGGGCGCAGGCGACGCCGTCGAGCACGCCGACGTAGAAGAGATTGGCCGCGTCGCGGAGCAGGCGGCGAAACCACGCGCCCGCCCAGAGCTGGCAGCGGACGTCGTTGTCGATGCGGACCGGCTGGCCCAGCCGGCGGGAGAGCTCGGCGGCGAGCGGCACGTCTTGCCAGCCGCCGAGGGAAGAGGAGAAGACGACGTGCCCGGTGTCGGGGTCGACGATGCCGGGCAACGCCACGCCGAGCCCGAGTGCGAGACCGGGCGGGTCGGCCAGGAGGCGGGCGAGCTCCGAGGCGAGGCGGGGGAGGGTGCGCGTCGGGGTGGTGTTCAGGAGAGAAATCGATCGCGTGTCGCGGATCGCCCCGTCGAGACCGACGCGTCCGAGACGGATGTGCCCCGGCTCGAGGTGCGCGACGGCGACGTGGGCGCCATCCGGTCGCAGTCGGAGGGGGCTGCGGGGGGTTCCGGGTCGCGTCTCGTCGAGGATCCCCGCGTCGAGGAGCTCGGCCGTCAGGCTGGTCACGCTCGACTTGCGGATGCCGAGCCGGGCGCTGAGCGCCCCCCGGCGCAGCGGCCCCTCGAAGTGGAGCGCGCGGAGAATCGCCTCCCGATTGGCGTTCCGCTTATGGATCCGATCCATGCGGCTCACGCCTTTCCGGGCACGGGGAGGACGTCGTCCGCAGGGGCCTTCACCTCGCCTCCCTCGAAATCGGCCGCCGAGGGCTTCAGCGCCAGGTCGCTCTTCATCATCTCGTCCCAGGTCACCCGCTGTCCCGTGTATGCCGAGATGCGCGACATGATCGCGGCCAGCGTCGAGTCGGTCACATCCCGGACTTGGTTGACGGCCTTGCCTTGAACGATGCTGTCCAGCAGCACGGCGTGCTCCTGCACATACATATTGCCGTGCCAGTCGAGCTTGGGCAACGGGAGCTTGGTCCGGGAAGCGTCGGTGACCGTCCCGGGGAAGGCCACGAACCCCTTCTCGCCCCAGAGCTCCCCCTGGTTGGCGCGGCCCCAGCAGCCGTTGACTTGGCGGCACATGCCGTGGACGTGGACGTTGTTGGCGAATTCGTAGTCGATGCTGAATTGGTCGTACTGGTCGCCCGTCTGGCGCCGCGCGCGGCCGCCGATGGCGACGGCGGCGATCGGGTATGCGTTCATGTGCCAGCAGGCCATGTCGAGGGTGTGGATATACTGCTCGACGACATGATCTCCGGACATGCAGTTGAAGTTGACCCAGTTACGGATGAGATACTCGGCGTCGGACCAGCCGGCTTGGCGGGGGCGGTGCCAGAGCCGGTTGGTGCAATACCAGAAAGCGCCGCCCCGGATCGCGCCGATGGCCTTGTCCTCGGCGACCATTTTGCGGGCGGCGGCATAGGCGGCGGCGTGACGGAGACAGGTCCCGGCGACAATGGAAAGCTTCTTCTGCTCGGCCAGCTTCCCGGACGCGTACATGGCCCGACAGCCGACCGGGTCGACGGCCACCGGTTTCTCGGCGAAGAGGTGCTTCCCGGCGGCGACGGCGGCGGCGACATGGAGCGGCCGGAAGACCGGCGGGGTGGCCAGAAGAACAATGTCGACGTCGGTGGCGCAGAGCTTCTTGTAGGCGTCGAAGCCGGTGAAGCATCGGTCTTTGGGGACATTCTGGCCCTTTTTGGCGAGTCCCTGCTGGACGCTCTCGAGTCGGTCGGGGAACGCGTCCGCCAAGGCGGTGATCTTCAGGTCCACGTTGCCGAGGTGAGCGGCGGCCTCGAGGCAGTCATGGGCGGCGCCGTTACCGCGGCCGCCGCAACCAATGAGGCCGACCGTGAGGTATTTCCGGGCGGTCTGCGCGCCGACGGGGCGGGGTCGGACCCAGTCCCCCGCCCCGAGGGCGGCCGTGCCCGCGAGGGCGTTCCGAAGGACGTCGCGCCGCGTCGGAGGGATGGCGGGAGGCTGCATCGGCCGATCCTTTCAACGAAGACCGAAAGGGACTAGACATGCAGCATAGTATCATATATGTTACTTAAGTCAAGTCATCCGTTCTATCCCCGTCGGGGCGGCCCCGGAATCGGGGCGCGACGCGTGGCGCGTGATGAACGGGGGCTGCGGGATCCGAATGAGGAGGACTGACATGGGCGAAGGCCTCACGCGACGCGAGATGGCGGCCGGTTCGGTCGCGGCCGGCGTTTCTTGGCTTTGGAAGGGGCGGTGCGCCGCCGCCGAGTTCAAGACGCAGCTGCTCCGGGCTCAGATCGTCGGCAAGCCGAGCGAGAAGAACCTCGAGCCGCTCAAGGCGGGCGGCTTCGACGGGGTCGAGACGCAGGCCGCCGATGTTTCGCCCGACGAGGCGGCCGCGTGCAAGGCGGTCGCCGACCGGATCGGGCTGAAGATCCACTCCGTCATGCGCGCCTGGATGAGCTTCAACGGGAAACCCGAGGAGGTCGAGGCGACGATCGCCAAGACCGAGACGTCGCTGCGCGCCGCCCAGGCCTATGGCGCCGACGCCATTCTGCTCGTTCCTTGCCGCATCGGCGTGAAACCCCCCGAACCATGGGACCTGAGGATCGAGTTCGACCCGAAGACCCTCCATCTCACGCGGGTTGTGGAGGGGGATAACGCGGCCTATGCGGACTACATCAGGGCGCACGACCATGCGACGGATGCTTCGATCCGGGCGGTGGAGCGGCTGATCCCGACCGCGGAAAAGACCGGGGTGGTGATCGCCATCGAGAACGTCTGGAACAATCTCTGGATCATGCCGGAGCTCTTCGCGGCCTTCGTCGGCTCGTTCAAGAGCAAGTGGGTCCAGGCGTACTTCGACATCGGGAACCACGTCAAGTTCGCGCCGCCCGAGCGATATCTCAAGGCCCTCGGCCCGCTCGTGCGGAAGTGCCACGTCAAGGACTTCAAGTTGAATGAAAACGGCCGAGGCGGGAACTGGGCGAAGGTGCGGGAGGGAAGCGTGAACTGGCCGGTCGTGCGGCGGACGCTCGAGGAGATCGGCTACAGCGGCTGGCTGACGCTTGAGGCGGACGCCGGCCCCACGCCGGCCGACCAGGTCCGGACACTGGATCTGATCATCCGGGGCGAGTGACCGCCGGCCTGCCGGCATGGGCCGAAGCGAGGACCGCGTGGCGGCTTACATGCCGCGCCGGACCGCGCCGAAGCGGTGCGCTCAGAGTTCCCACCCCTTGCGATAGGTTCGCCTCGCGAACTGGTTCACCTCCGGGATGTTGGTGCATTCCGCTTTTTCGACATCCCACTCGACCTTCCGGCCGACGCCGGCGAACATGGCCAGGTGGCCGGTGAGCTGGAAGGCGGTCAGGGGGCCGGCTTCATCGGGGAAGTTCGAGCAGGCGGGCCCGTTGTTTTTGATGGCCCACAGGAGATCGGTGACGGGGCCGCCGTGGGCGCGCGTGAGGGTCTTGGGCGGCTCGGGGAACTCCTTCATCTTCTCCGCAGGCAGAATCTCCGCGCCGCCGCATGTGCCCTTGGTCCGGAAGTAGCCCGTGTCGCCAACGAACAGGGTGCACTCGCCGAACTTGACGTTGAGCGCCCGCTCCGCCTCCTTCATGGCGTCGGACATGACGCCTCGGTTGTCGTAGACGTGGACGTTGACGGGGGGCATGCCGGCGCGCTCGGGTATCTCCCACAGGAGGGCGTTGCTCTGGGGATACATCTCGTCGCTGCCGCCCTTTTGGGCGATGCAGGTGACGCTGAACCGTTTCGCCTCGGCGATTTTCAGCGCGGAGAAGAGGGCGTCGAGGTTGTGGCAAGCCATGTCGCCGATGGTGCCGGTGCCGAACGCGCGCCAGGATCGCCAGGAGAAGGGGTGGAGGCCGTCGTGGTAGTCGCGGAACTCGGCGGGGCCGAGCCATTCGTCCCAGTGGAGCCCCTCGGGGACGGGTTTCGACGGCGGGCGGCCGCCGCTGCCGCCGAAGTCGCGGCCGAGGATCGTGTGGGTCTCGCGGACCGCCCCGATCGCGCCGGCCCAGAGGTATTCGCAGGCTCGCCGGATCGGCTCGCCGTAGTGTCCCTGGTTGCCCATCGCGGTGAGAACCTTCTTTTCCCGGGCTGCCTTCATGAGCGCATGGACCTCGGCGACATTATGGGCCAGGGGCTTCTGGCAGAAGACGTGCTTGCCCAGACGAATGGCGCGCATCGCCGCGGGGGCATGGTGGTGGTCGGGCGTGGCGATCAGCACGACGTCGATGTCTTTGGCGCACTCATCGTACATCTTCCGATAATCGAAATAGGTTCGGGGATTGGGGACCTTGTCCTTGATCTTCGAGACGGCCTCGGCCATCTTTCGGTCGTCGACGTCGCAGAGGGCGACGCAATGTTCGGAGGCGGCGACGCCGGGGTTCCCGCCGCCCATCCCGCCGCAGGCGATGACGGCCACCCCGAGCTTCGCGTTGGGGGATCCGGCGGTCAGGACGAGCGGGCCGGATAGGGTGGCCGTTCCGAGTGCCGCGGTTTGTCGCAGCAGGGCCCGCCGGTGCAGTGTCGCTTCGCTCATGATCGATCTCCTGACAGGCGGGTGGCCGGCGTACATCCAAGGGTATGATGCCGCGGTTCGAGCCGATTAGGCGTCGAATTCCGTTTTCTAGGGCGTTATCGGACGTTCTTACGTATAATGTATGTTAACGCATCTGGGGAACACAAGATATCAAATTCATCCTGTGCGAACCCGGTGACTGCGAGGGGACTTCGCGACCGGGTCCTGAAACGGATGGCCGTCGGAATTGAACCTCGACGATGCTCGATGAACACGAGGAGACGCACCATGACCCTGCAGACGCGGCGCGAGATGCTGGCCCGGACGGTGGCGGCGGCGGGATCGCTGGCCCTCGGCGAACGCGCGGCCAAGGCGGCCGAGGTCGCGCCGGCGATGGCCATCGCGAAATGGACGGGAGCGGCGAATCCGTCGTCCGACGACATCCGGGTGATCGCCGCCCGGCTGGCACAAGCGGCGCTCGAGGGGGTTGGAGGCCTGACTCGATTCGTGACCAGGGGCTCCATCGTCTGGGTCAAGCCGAACATCGGGTGGGATCGGACCCCCGAGCAGGCGGCCAACACCAACCCCGAGGTGGTCGCGACGATCGTCAAGGCCTGCTTCAACGCCGGCGCCAAGGCGGTCAAGGTGGGCGACAACACGGTCAACCTCGCCCCCAAGTGCTATGCCGCCAGCGGGATCGAGGCTGCCGCCAAGGCGGCGGGGGCGGAGGTCCTGCTGCTCGACCGCAGCCGCGCCAAGGAAAAGGAGATCGGGGGCGAGAAGGTCAAGACCATCCCGATGTTCCCCGAGATTTTGGAGTGCGACGTGGTCATCAACTGCCCGGTCGTCAAGCACCACCGACTCTCGACGGCGACGCTGTGCATGAAGAACTACATGGGCGTGATCGAGAACCGGAAGGTGTTCCACCAGGACATCCCGGCCTGCCTCGTCGACATCACGCGGTTCATGAAGCCCCGCATCACCCTGCTCGACGCGACGCGGATCCTGGTCGATCACGGTCCGTCCGGCGGAGACCTGAAGGACGTGAGGACGCTGCTGGCGGTCGCGGCGGGGACGGACATCGTGGCGCTCGATGCCTGGGGGGCGGACGTGATGGGGAGGAAGCCGGGGGAGATCCCGTCGATCGCGGCGGCTGAGAAGGCGGGTCTCGGCCGGTCGGACTACCGCGCGCTTGCCCCGAAGGAGATCGCGATCGCATGAGCGCGCGGCGCGGGTGGAGCGTGGCGCGGACACGCCGTTGGGTGCAGGTCTCGGCCCTGCTCCTCTTTTTCGGCCTTTTCATCGCGGTCCGGGCGAGCCCGGGGTGGGAGCCCTCGTGGGCGCACCGCCTCTTCCTCCTGCTCGATCCGCTTCTCCTGGTCGCCACGGTGCTCGCCGCGCACGCCGTGCCGGTCATCCTGTGGCTCGCCCTCGGCACGGTCCTTATGACCGTCCTGCTGGGGCGTGTTTTCTGCGGCTGGATCTGCCCGTTCGGCACCCTCCACGCACTGGCCGGGCGCGTCCTGTTCTGGCTCCTTCCCGCACGGAAAGCCCCCCAGTCGTTCTCCTCCTGGCAGCGGGCGAAGTATTACGTCCTGGCGGGCTTCCTCGTCATGGCGGCCTTCGGCGGCCACTGGGTGTGCGTTCTGGATCCGATCGTCCTGCTGACCCGGTCCTGCGCCGTCGCGCTCTTCCCGGGGGCGCAATGGGCGGCGGAGGAGGGGTCGACGGCCGTCTATATGGACGACTCCGTCGTGGGGGCCTTCCTCGTCAAGCTCTCGGAGCCCCCGTACCGGCTCCTCCGCGACCACGTCTTGGGCGTTCCCCGGCTGGCCTTCTGGGGCGGCGGGCCGATCTTGGCGCTCTTCGCGGGGACGCTGCTTCTCAACCGGGTCCGGCGCCGCTTCTGGTGCCGATACGTCTGCCCCCTGGGGGCGTTGCTGGGGTTGGCCGCCTGGCGTCCGGTGCTGCGACGCAAGGTTGTTTCGGCATCGTGCAACGGGTGCGACCTCTGTGGAATGTCCTGTCCCGGGGCCGCCTCCGCCGGAGCCGTCGACCGGTGGTGGCCATCGGAGTGCCTCGTCTGTCACGATTGCGCGGAGGCCTGCGCGCGGTCCGCGTTGGGCTTCACCGTTGCGTCGCCAGCCGCCCCGGAGCCGAGGATCGAGACGCTGGATCTTTCCAAGCGTGCGCTGGTCGGCTCGGCGGTCGGAGGACTTCTCGGCCTGGGACTGATGCGGATCACGCCGCAGGCGCGGGGCAGCGTCTACCACCCCGATCTGATCCGACCGCCCGGATCGCGTTCGGAGCGCGAGTTCCTGCAGCGGTGTCTGGCTTGCGGTCTCTGCTTGAAGGTCTGCCCGACGGGTGGCCTGCAGCCGACCATGTGGGAGGCGGGCCTCGAGGGAATCTGGACGCCGCGTCTCGTGCCGCAGATCGGCTGCTGCGACTACACGTGCAACCTCTGCGGACTGGTCTGCCCGACGGAGGCGATCCGGCCTCTGCCGCTCGACCTAAAGCAGAAGACCCGGATCGGTCTGGCCGCCTTCGATACGTCGCGTTGTATTCCCTACGCCTATGGTCGCGACTGCATGGTCTGCGAGGAGCACTGCCCGATCCCGGACAAGGCCATCTACGTTGTCGAGGTGGACGTGATCGATCGGGAGGGCAAGGCGAAACGGGTCAAGCAGCCGCGGGTCGACGCGGACAAGTGCATCGGGTGCGGAATCTGCGAGAACGTCTGTCCCTATCGGGATGCCCCCGCGATCCGGGTGCGGAGCGCCAATGAGAGCCGGCACAGCGCAGAGGCCGGGGCGCGTCCCCCGAACGAGCCGATCCTGCCGGAAGAAAAGGGGGGCGTCCCGTATTGAGCCGGCGGTGGACGAACGCGGGAGGGGACCGGATCCCCGGCGGTTGTCGGCCGAGGGCAAGACGGGTTCGAGTCCCGGACGCGTGCCGCTCCCCCGGAACGGGCGGCGGCCGCCTCGATCCTCGCGACCAGGCCGCCGTGCTTCCCTTGAGCGAAGGCCGTCGATATGCCCCGGCCGCCGGGCCGTGCGCATCCCAGACGCGTCCCCGGCTCGAGGGAGACTCGGGCGATGGGCGGCGGTGTTAATGCGGCGGAGTCCTGCCGCAATATTACGGAAGCCGGGACTCGTGTGAAAGGTTGCTTTGCCATGCGCATGAAATTTCTTGCGGCAGCCGTTCTCCTGACGGTATTCCTGGAAGTCCGAACGGCCCGTGCGGCGGAGCCGGTGGACCCCCATCTCATACCCGAGGCGCGCGCCGTCCTGGCGTATCTCGAGTCGATTTATGGCAGGAAAACCCTCGTCGGCCAGAACAAGTTCGAGCACGTCGAAAAGGCCTTCCGGGCGTCGGGGAAGTACCCGGCCCTTGCCAGCGTCGACCTGAGCGGCTGGTCGAAGACGCGGTGGGATGACGTTTACAAGCGGAACCTGCAGGCCGCGATCGACCGGGCGAAGGCCTGGTGGGTGGAAAAGGGCGGGATCCTCTCGATCGAGTGGCATTGGGCCAACCCGATGCAGGACGGCGGCGACTTCAAGCACACGCAGCCGAAAGGAACGGAGCGCCCCGACGTCGGGAAGATGGTCACCCCTGGAACACCCGAGCATGCGGCGGCGATGGAGGAGATGAAGCGGCATGCCGACTATCTCCAGCAGCTCCTCGACGCCCGCGTTCCCGTCCTGTGGCGTCCCCTCCACGAGATCGAGGGCGGCTGGTTCTGGTGGACGGACGAGAAGACGCCCGAGAACACGGCCGCGCTCTGGAGGATGATGTTTGACTATTTGGTGAAGGATCGGAAGCTGCACCATCTGATCTGGGTTTACAGCGCCGCGCTCAAGGCGGGAAACCAGGGGAAGGATGTTGTTGCCGTCGACTACCGAAAGCGGTTCTACCCCGGCGACGCGTACGTTGACATCGCCGGGATCGACATCTACATCAACAACTGGTTCGGATGGGGGGACTACCGGAAGGATGCTTACCCGAAGGCCTTCGAGATCATGTCGCGCGTCGCGCCGTCGAAGATGCTGGCGCTTTGCGAGTGCCAGGGGATTCCCGACCCGGAGATCCTGGCGAAGGATGGGCCGAAATGGCTCTACGTCCTGCCGTGGTATGTCGGGGACAAGCCGGACTGGAACCCTCCGGAGTGGGTGAAGCAGGTCTACCCGCATGAGGCGCTGATCACGCTCGACGAGCTGCCGGATCTGAAGCGCGCGAAGCGGTGAGGCGCGGGTGCCGGGAGTCCCGGGGCGGGCCGAACGCCACCGAATCGAATCTCGCCGGGAGACGCGACATGCGTTCCGCATGCGGGATCGTGAGCGGTGTCGTGGGCGTCGTGTTGACCTGCGCGGCATACGCGCCGGCCGAACCCGTTGAGCTCGCGCCGTCGTCGCCCCGGCTGGGGATCAATCTGGCCGGCCCGGCGGACTGGAACACGGAACTCCCCTTCGTCGATGTCTTCCGGATGTCGCGGCCCTGGGTGAGCCAGCGAAAGGGGGCCGCCTACGGGCAGGGACCGGAGCTCGACCTCGACCGGTTCGGGTGGGTGAAGCGGCTCGAGGCCGACTGTTTTGCCGAGGCCCCGCTCTGCACCATCCGCGGCGGCCACTACCCCGGCGGCCGTTACACGGTTCGATATCGGGGGCAAGGGGCGATCGAGTTCCGGGGCGACGTCAACGTCGTTGCGTCCTCCCCCGGTCGGATGGACATCGAGGTCGATTCCTCGAGGGCCGGCTTCGCCCTGCGTCTCATGAAGACGGATCCGGCCGATCCCGTCCGCGACATCCGCGTCATCATGCCGGGGTTCGAGTCCGATCACGAGCAGCAGCCGTTTCACCCCGCCTTCCTAAAGCGATGGTCGGGGATGGCCTGCTATCGCTTCATGGACTGGATGCACACCAACGGCTCGGAGGTCCGGACATGGGCGGACCGCCCGACGCGGGAACACGCGACCTTCTCGAAGCGGGGCGTCGCCCTGGAATGGATGATCGATCTGTGCAACCGCCAGAAGATCGCAGCGTGGTTCTGCATGCCGCACCTCGCGGACGACGACTTCGTTCGCCGCTTCGCAGGGATGGTGAAAGAGCGCCTGGACCCCTCGTTGAAGGTGTACCTCGAGTACTCGAACGAGGTGTGGAACGGACAGTTCGCCCAGTCGCGACACGCCGTGGAGCAGGGGAAGCGGCTGGCCCTCTCCGACCGGGACGCGCAGGCCGGGTGGGCTTACACGGCCGTTCGGTCGATGGAGATCTTCGCGATCTGGGAGGATGTCTTCGGCGGCCGTGAGCGGCTGGTCCGCGTCCTTCCCTCCCAGGCCGGCAACACGGCGGTCTCGGAAGCCGTGCTCTCGTTTCGGGATGCCTACCGGAAAGCCGATGCGCTGGCCATCGCCCCCTACATGCCCTTCACCGTGGGGCGCGGCAAGCTGGCGGACCAGGCGGAGGCGATGAAGGACTGGGACGTGAAGACGCTCTTGGACGTTTTCGAGGCGACCGCCTTCCCGGAAAGCCTCGAGCGAATGCGGAAGGCAAAAGCCGTTGCCGACAAGTACGGTCTGAAACTGATCGCCTACGAGGGCGGGCAACACATGGTGGCGATGGTGAAGAACCGGGACTGGGTGCAGCAGATCACCCCGCTGATGCACGAGGCCAACCGGCATCCCCGGATGGGCGCGCTCTACACGCGCTATTTCGACGAATGGGCGAGGATCGGCGGGGACGTCTTCGCGGTCTTCTCGCCGATCGGCCGGTTCAGCGACCACGGGGCGTGGGGACTGGCGGAATTCTACGACAGCCAGCCGTCCGAATACCCCAAGCTGGAGGCCACGCTGCGGTGGGCGAAGGCGAAGGGGCAGGCTGTCCACATCCCGGATTGACCGTTGCGGGCTTGGGGGCGTGACGTCCGCGAAACGGGAGGGCCTAGACTATGTCCGGATCGCGCGTGTCGACGGTTCTTCTGGCCTGTATTGCGGCCGCTGCATCCGGTACGCCAGCGCAAGGCGGCGAGCCCGCTTTGATCGCCTTCCCGGAGGGGGCCAGCGCCCTGGCCATCCTGTATCGAGGAGAGCCCTATGTTGAATTCCAGCTTGTCGGCTGGGGGGCGAAATGGGCGTGGATGGGGTTTGAAGGCACCGCTCGGGCCGAGGGCGACGAGGCCGTGCTGGAATGTGCCGGACGGCACGCCGGGGCGGACCTGAAGGCGATGCTCCGGATTCGGAAGACCGGCGCCCGGCAGCTGACGATCGACGCGACCCTGTCGACCACGAAGGACGTGGAATTGACGTGCATCGCCGCCGCCCTGAACGTCGCCGGTCCGCGCTTCGCGAAGGGGCGGGTCGATGTCACCCGCGCGGACGGCGCGACGCAGGTGGTGCCTCTCCCGTTGGAGAAGCGGGGGCTCGGGGATGCCGTCCGGACGGCGTCCTGGGTGGACCTCGAGGGCTGCCGGACCGTGGTCACGCTGGATCCGCCGCGCCATATTCCCTCCGATGGGGCGGCCCGGATCGTACTGGCCGCGGGGGCCTTCAAGGCTGGAGAACCGTCGAAGACGTCCTTCGTGATCGATCTGCCCGTCGATCTGGCTTGGTATGCGAGCGTGGACCGAATACCGCCGGAGCCCGGGACGGACGCGTGGTATCCCTTCCGGCCTGGGGCTGTTGACGGCGCCCCGTCCGAGTTGGGAATGGAGGACTGGCTCGATGCGCCGGCGGGGAAGCACGGGCGCATCCTGCGGAAGGACGACGTGCTGATCTGCGGTGGGAGGCCGGTCAAGCTTTGGGGGCTCAACCTCTGCTACGCGGCTTGCGCGCCCGAGAAGGAGCTGGCCGATCGTCGGGCTGCATTCTACGCGCGGCACGGGGTCAACGCGGTCCGCCTGCACAAGTGGGCGGACGGACCCGGATGGGCGGGGATCCAGTCTGATGCAAGCTGCGTCGCGTTCGATCCGGCCACGCTGGACCGGATGGACTACCAGGTCGCGCAACTCAAGAAGGCGGGGATTTATGTCAAGCTCTCCGCGCATTTCGGGACGCTCAAGCTGGGGCCGGCCGACAAGCCCCTCGTCCCGTATCTCGAGGAATTCGCTCCCGTCAAGGGCCCGAGGGCTCGGTTCGAGACCCCGCACAGCGCGGTGTTCTACGCTCCGGAACTGCAGGACGTCCAGATCCTTCAAATGGTCAATCTGCTCAAGCACCGGAATCCGCACTCCGGCCTGACTTACGCAGAGGAGCCCGCGATCGCCTTCATCGAGATCATCAACGAGCAGAGCATTCTGTTCTATACCTCCATGAACCCGCTCAAGGCGAGCGCGACGATCCGGCGCCAAGCGGGCAAGCGGTTCTGCGATTGGTTGCGAGCGAAATACGGAAGCGCGGAGAAGCTGGCCGAGGCCTGGGGGCCCGGCGTGCTGGACTGCTTCCGGAACGAGGGATTTACGGACCCGGAGCGGCTCGAGTCGGACACGATCCTTCCGCTTGGGAATCCCTGGTATTGGGATCCCGCTCAACTGGCTGGATCCCAGGCGGCGAAGCGTCGTCGGCTGCTCGATACGGCGGTCTTCCTTTACGAGCTTCAGTGCGCGTTCTACGATCGGTACGTGAAGGCGGTCCGCGAGGCGGGGTACACCGGCGAAATCGTCGCGTCCAACTGGCAGGCGGGGCGCGGCGTCAGCCATTACCTGAACCTGCACTCGGACTGGCGGGTGGGGACGATCGACCGGCACAACTATTTCGGGGGAGGCGACCGCTACCGGATCGCAAACGCCACCCTGCTGGCGACCCCCGGCTCGGGGCTTCTCAGCACCGGCCTTCAACAGGTTGCCGACCGGCCCTTCATGCTCTCGGAGTGGATCCACGTCACGCCGAACGAATGGGGCGTCGAGGGGCCTGCGGTGATCGGGGCGTATGGGATGGGGCTCCAGGGCTGGGACGTATCCTATATGTTCCAGAACAAGGATTCGGGGACCTTCAGCGAACGCATCGGACAGGAGCGATGGGACGTGGCGGCCCCGAACGTGATGGGGGTCTTCCCGGCCGTGTCCCGCCAGGTTCTGCGCGGCGATGTCCGGGAGTCCGGTGTCTGCGCGGTTCGCAACGTTCATCTGCCCTCTTTGAAGGAAGGGACGGTGGGGTTCGAGGACACGGTGGTGCAGGACTATGACGTGAAGTCGTTCTCAAGTGACCGGGTCCCGTCGCGGGCGCTGGCGTCGGTGCGGTGCGTGGTGGCATTCACGGAAACCCGGGAAAAGACGCCCGTGTTTGACCTGGCTCCGTTCGAGACAGACGGATGGATTACCTCGAGCACCGGACAGCTTCGCTGGCGACCGGGGCGTACGAAGCTGGACGGCGTGTTCACGATGGACACCCCCGGGACGAAGGCCGTGGTCGGCTTCGCCGGCGGGGAGTCGTTCTCCCTCGGGTGCGTCCGGATCGACCCGGCCAGCCGTTATGCTGCCGTTTACGTCACGGCGAAGGAGAAGGATCGATCGATCGAGACGTCGAGTCGGCTGCTGGTCGTGGCGATCGCACGCGCACGGAATTCGGGGATGCGGGTGCTGGCCGACGAGCGGATTCTTGATGCGGGGAAGCCCCCGGTGGTGATGGAGCCCGTGAAGGCGCGGATCGCGATCCGGAAGTCCGGGACGCCGAAGGTCTTCCTGCTCGACCACGATGGACGCAAAACGGACAAGACGCTGACGGTGACGGATGGGGTGTTCGAGATCGACGGGGCGAGGGATCGCACGCCGTATTACTTGGTGGTCTACCCGGACTGAGCGGCCCTGCCGGGAACGGGGATCCAGGCGGCGACCCGTTGAGGCGCGTTGCGATGACGGCGACCACGAAGATGTCGATGATCGCCTTGGCCGGTTGGGCGGGCCTCGTGCGCGCCTCCTCGACGTCTATGCGGACGGGATCCATCTCAACGCCGTCGGATCGTACCTTTGCGCGGCGACGTTCTACGCCACGCTGTTCCGCGACAACCCGAGGGGGCTGAACGCGCGGCTCTACCACGTGGAGGATGACCGTCTGGCGGGGACGATCAACGAGGCGGTGTGGAAGGTCGTGAGCGGGCATCCGCTGGCGGGTGTGGCGCCCTAGCGGGCATGCGTTCGGCGCATGCGTGAAGCAGGCGATCGCGTCGATGCCGCGGCGCATGCCGGTGCGCGAGACGATGCGACGCGTTGCCGTCCGGCGCGGCTTCGCGGCATGAGAGGCTCCCGGGCGGCATTAGAACAGGGAGGGCGGGGACGCGACCTTTCCATGCTTCAGGAGGAACCTCATGACGACCGACCTGCATCGCCGCGATTTCTTGGGACGGGCGGGTGCTGGCTTCGCCGGCATCGCGATCCTCTCCTCCCGTTCCGCCCGGACGTTCGCCGCCAACGACTCGGTCAACATGGCGATCGTCGGCGTCGGCGGGCAAGGGGCGGTCAACCGGGGCGAGCTGAAGGGGCTGTCCTCCATCGTCGCCCTCTGCGATGTCGACACGGGGCGTCTGGAAGCCTCGCGGAAGGACCATCCCGGCGCGCAAGCCTGGACCGATTACCGGAAAATGCTTCAGGAGCAGAAGGAGATCGATGCGGTCATGATCTCGACGCCCGACCATCTCCACGCCCCGTGCGCCATGATGGCCATCAAGCTCGGGAAGGCGGTCGATGTCGAGAAGCCGATGACGCATAACATCCACGAAGCCCGGGCGCTTGCCGAGGCGGCCCGGACGCATCGGGTCGCCACCCTGATGGACAACGAGGGGCACGCCTCGGACGACGTGCGCCGGTGCGCGGAGTGGCTCCAAGCCGGCGTGATCGGGCCCGTCCGCGAGGCGCATATTTGGACTGACCGGCCCATCTGGCCTCAGGGGCTCGCGCAGCGGCCGCCGTCGAAACCGGTGCCGAAGCACCTGGTATGGGATCTCTGGCTCGGGCCGGCCCCCTACCGGGATTACCACGATCACCTGCACCCCTTTTCGTGGCGCGGCTGGTGGGACTTCGGGACGGGGGCTCTGGGTGACATGGGGTGCCATTGGTGGGATGCGGCTTACTGGGGTCTTCGTCTCGGCGAGGCGAAGGCCTGCACCGTGGAGGCCGAGCAGCAGGGGATGTCGGTCGAGACGGCGCCCCACTGGTCCGTCGTCCGCTATCAATTTCCCGCTCGCGGAGATCTCCCGCCGGTGAAGATCACGTGGTGGGACGGGAAAAAGCCGGAGGGGCCGAACCTGCCGCCGAGACCGGCGGCGATGGGGGAGGGCGGGAAACTCGGGAGCAACGGAGCCATCTATGTCGGTGACAAGGCGACGATCGTCAACGACCACCACCGCTCGAAAGTGTTCCCGGAGTCGGCGCGGAACGATTTGAGTTACCCGAAGCCCTTCTCGCTTATTCCGAGATCGCCGGGCCATAAACAGGAATGGATTGCGGCGATCAAGGGGGGCGCGCCGGCCGGAACCCATTTCCCGACTTATGGAAGCCGGCTCTGCGAGATCGTCCTGCTGGGGAATTTGGCCCTGCGCGCCGGGATGAGGTTCGAGTGGGACTTCGAGACCGGCCAGCCCAAGGACTGCGCTCAGGCGGCCGCCTATGTCCGGCGGGAGTACCGGAAGGGATGGGAGTTGTGAAGGCGGACGGCAAGCGCGTGAGCGCGGTCGCGGCGGTCGCGCCGACCGGTCACGTGCACACGACGCCGCGCCTGATTTCGCCCGCACGGGCCAAGGCGGCGAACATCATTCCTTAGTACGTATTGGTCATCTGGCTCAGCCGGGACGGGTTGGGGGCGGTCCGCCCGCCGCTTCTCGGCCGTCGTGATCTCCTCGAATGCGGATCATCCCGAGTCCGCCGAAATCCCGGCTTTCGTCTTCCCTGTCGAGACCGTCGGAAAGACCTGTAATATTCCCGAACCTGGCTGGATAGAGCCTTGGAGGTGCAGGCGACATGGCGGATCCCGGGATCGATCCATGGGGGCTTGCCGCCGTCGAGCAGAACCGGCACTGGCTGACGGCCTTTCTGCTGGCTGCGACCGGCGACCGGGCCGCTGCCGAGGATCTGGTGCAGGATGTCTTTCGGATCGCCTATGAGAAGCGCGACACGTTCGTGCCGGGAACGAATTTCGGGGGATGGCTTCGCGTGATCGCGCAGAACTGCCTGAAGCGGCATTTCGAGTCCACCCGGAGGAAGCCGCTGCTTGTGGGCGACGCGATGCGCGCGCTGGAGACTGCCGCTGCTCAGGCAGAGGTGCGCCTGCTCGACCCCGCGTGGTCGTCGGCGCGCTTGGAGGCCTTGCGCGACTGCCTGGGCGAGGTCTCCCGGCGCGCTCGGGAGATCCTGCGACTTCGATTCGGCGACGGCCGGAGTGCCGAGCAGGTAGCCGCGAGTTTCGGCATGACGGTGGGTGCCGTGAATGTGACCGTCCATCGCGCGCGGCGGGCGATCGCGGAGTGCGTCCGCCGGAAGGTGAAATATGGAACGACCGGATGACGCCGACTTGGACCTGATCTGGCGGCACGTCTCCGGAGGGCGGGAGCCGGGGGACGAGGAGGCGCTGGCGCGACTGCTGGCGAGGCATCCGGGGCGCGCCGCGGACCTCTTCGCCTTGGCGGAGGAGCGGCTCGCGTTGGAGCGCATCCTCCGCGAGCCGGGGCCCGTGCGCGTCGCGAGGCGTCGCTCATCGCCGCCTTCTGCGCGTTACGGGCCCCGTGTGGCCGTCGCGGCCGCGGCGCTCCTGCTCGCCGCCTTGCTGGCCTGGTATCGCGGGGCGGCCCCGGGTCGGGGATCGGGTTCTGGCCGGCCTCCGGGGGATCTCCCCGTCGCGGTCGAGGACGCCTCTTCCCCGGCGGCGGATCCGATGGGCGCAGCGGCCGAGCCTTATCCGAGACCGGTCACGCTGGCTCCCCATCAGGTCAGCCCGCGCGCAGCGCGAGAGGAAGCGCATGCGGCCGAAGGCCTGGTGCAACACGTCCGATCGGAGATCCCGGCGCCGGCCGCCGCTGCACGCGATCTGGAGTTGTCGCAACCCGCCCCTTCGGATCAAGACGCGCACGTCCCCGCCTCGACCGATTCGACGGGCGCGCGCGCCTCGCGCAGCCCGGCGTTCTCGACGTCGCCCGCCCGGGCACCGACGACCGACGTCGTGGCCGTCCTGGCCGCCTGCCAGGGGGATGTCTTCATCCTGTCCGACGGCGCTCGGACGCGCGCGCGCGCCGGCGACCGGCTGTTGACCGGGCAGGGAGTCGAGACCGGGGACGCCCCCGCCCGGGTGGACGTTGCTTTCCAGGATGAGATGCGCGTGGTTCTCGGAGCCTCAACCCGAATCCAGGACCGTGCGCGTTCCGGTGAGACGGTTCGGACGCTGGACGTGCGGTACGGTATGGTGCAGGCGGAGATTTCGCCACGGGTTTCCGGCCATCCGCTCCTGATCAACACGCCCCAAGGCGAGGCGCGGATTCTCGGCACCGTCCTGCGTCTGGTGGTCGATCCCGAGCCGGACGGCCTTCTCCAGCTTATGGTCCTCACCGGCAAGGTGCGCTTGGCGCGGAAAAGCGACGGGAGATGGGTGGACGTGCACGCCGGCCAGTATGCCGAGGTCCATCCGGGCCCGGATGCGCTGAGGTCTCGCCGCGTCGCCACGGTCTCGTTCCAGGACGGCGTGGCACCGACCGCCCGGTACGAGGGGACCCGGGACACGACCCTGGCGGAATATCGGGAGGGGGCGAGACGGAATTTCGGAGCCGGGTCGTCCGTCTGGGCGGACGGTGACACGGCCGACATGAACCAGCCCGGCTTGGACAAGAGCGCCCTGGTGCGGTGGGACCTTTCGGCGGTTCCGCGGAACGCGAAAGTGGTCTGGGCGGAGATCGACGTGTCGGTCGTCAACGACTGCGGAGGCCGGCCGTTCGGGATATACGCGATGCGGCGTGCATGGGACGAGATGCAGGCGACCTGGTTGAGTCCGCAGGCGGGAGCGGTGTGGGAAAAGCCGGGAGCCCAGGGCGAAACGGACCGGGCCAGCTTCCTGTTGGGTGCGCTGGCGCCTGCCACAACCGGGCCGTGCGGTACGTTTCTCACTCGGGCCGGGTTGGATGCAGTCCAGGCCTGGATCTCCAACCCGGCGACCAACCACGGCCTGATCCTGGCCGATTCCGAGAATGGGGATGCGCTCGGCTTCAAGTCCCGCGAGGCGGCGCCGCCGTGTGAGCGGCCCCGTCTCACCGTGTCCTTTATCGCCCGTTGATCCAGAAGAGGCCTGCATGACCCGCCTGAAGCAATCGACCCTGGACCGCCTCCGAGGTTTCGCCCTCGGGACGGCCGCCTGCTGGATCACGGCCGCCGCAGGAGCCCCGGCGAGGGCCGAGGACGTTCGGGATCCCGTGGGCGGGCTGGTGGTCCATGTCGGGTGCGGGGCGGGCGAGCGGTTGATCGAGATGGCTTCGAAGGGGCCCTGGCTGGCGCACGGGCTCGAGAAGGACGAGGCCCGCATCGAGGCGGGGCGTAAGGCGATCCGGGCCCACGGCTTGTGCGGGATTGTCACGCTCGAGGTCTGGCTTGGAAAGGACTTGCCGTACGCCGACGGTATCGTCAACGTGCTTCTGGCCGATGATCCCCGCGTCCAGCGGGAAGAGGCCTTGCGCGTCCTGGCCCCCGGCGGGGTGGCTCGGCTGCGGGGCCAGACGATCCGCAAGCCGAGGCCGAAGGAGATGGACGGCTGGACGCATGAGCGGCACGGCGCGGACGGGAACCCCGTGTCGAGGGATGAGGCGCTCTCCCTGCCGCGGGAAATCCGGTGGATTGCAGGCATCCCGCTTTCCTCGCGCACCCGCCCGCTGACGTCGGACGGGATCTATTATGCCGGCCGGAACGCCCGGGACGCCTTCAACGGGCTTCCTCTTTGGACCGGCGCCCTGCACGCGAAGGCGGCCGGGGACGGCCGCGTGTTTGGGTTTGCCGGGAATGCCGTGATCGCCGAGGACGCGACGACGGGGGCGCGCGTCGCCGAGTTCGGGAACGCCGATCCGAAATCCGGCACGCTCCTGTATCTCGAGGGGCGCTTGGTGGTTGCGACCCCGGGCTCTCTGCGCGTTCACGATGCGAAGAGCGGGCAGCCCCTCTGGACCGCCGAGGTGGACGATCCGCGTTTGGCGGTCGCCGGCGGCGATCGCCTTTTCACGATAGACGCCCCGAAAGGCGGAAAGCACCGCGTCGTATGCCGGGAGCTGGCCACAGGCAAGATGAAATGGCAAAGCGACGAGATGGCGTGGCTGCCGGGTGCGACCGGATGCTCCTATGGGGGAGAGACGATCGCGTACGAGATCTCCCCGTACAAGGACGACGCCGTCTGCGGCCTGCATGTTCTGTCCACGTCGACCGGGAAACAGCTCTGGGAGGATACCTACAAGCCGCCGCAGAGCCACCGGAACCAAGCCCGGGCGATGTACATCGGGAAGGAGCTCTGGCTGCATCGCGACGGTTTCACGGCCGTGGACCCGTTGACCGGCAAGAAGTCCCGGACGGTGCCCGGTGGCCGCGGGCATTGCTTCCCGGCGATCGCGACCGTTCGCTTCCTCATCCACGGGGAGCTGAACTTTACCGAGATCGCGACGGGGAAGATGGACGCCAACCGCATCACGAAGGGAGCCTGCGCGCAGGATCCGTACATTCCGGGCAACGGGCTGCTCTACTCGATCCCCAAGAATTGCATCTGCTTCCCCATGATCGAGGGGTATATGGCGCTCGCGCCGGGCGCAGCGGGCCCGAGGCCGCCGGCCGCGTGGGAGTCCGGGGGGATCGAGCGCGGGCCGGCGTCCAGCGCGTCATGGCCCCGGGAGGCTGTCGCCGATGCCTCCGATGCCGAGTGGCCTCAGTATCGTCGCGACCGATACCGGAGCGGGGGGACGCCCGCGGCCGGACCGGACGTCTTCGAGCCGGTCTGGCGGACTACGGTGGTCAGCGAGAACCGCGCCACGACCGCGAACCCGGTGCCCAAGGAATGGGAGGTGCACCCGTTCGTGCAGGGACGCATCACGGCGCCCGTGGTCGCGGGCGGGCGCGTCTTTGTGGCCGAGACGATGGCGGGGCGAATTACCGCGCTCAACGCGGCCTCAGGACGTTTGCTTTGGCAGTTCACGGCCAACGGCGTCGTCGACACGCCGCCCACGATCGAGCGCGGGCGGTGTGTCTTCGGAACGCGTGCCGGGTGGGTCTACTGCTTGAACGCGGCCAACGGGGATCTGGTCTGGCGCTTGCGCGCCGCGCCCGACGACCGCCGCATCGTCGCCTGGGGGGCCCTGGAGTCGGCTTGGCCGGTTCCCGGCAGCGTGCTCGCTCATAAGGGGGTCATCTATTTTCCCTCCGGCCGATCTCCGCTGGCGGACGGCGGAATCCACATCTTCGCGGTCCAGGTGGAGACCGGGAAGATCGTCCAGCACCAAGTCACCGAGTCCTTCGGATTCGATCAGTGGTATGCCCGCTTGGCCCACGATTACGACCCGGTCGACCTGCTGGTCTTCGACGGGGAGGACCGCCTAGCCATGTCTCGGACCCGGATCCGGGGCGCGGACGTTTGCGTGAACGCAGGGGCCGACGGGGCGTTCTTCAGCTGTGGATCGCACTGGTTCCCGATCGGCGCATGGTCGTACGGCGTGTCGCTTCGAAGACAGCGCGAGAAGCGGCCGCTCTACGTCTTTAAGGCGGACAGCCTTTACGGAGGCGAACAGCCGACCGCCTACCTGGCGCCGACCAAATGCCCGGCGGGCGGAGGGCGTGAGTGGAACGCCTTCCAGGTTCTGGGAGGGTTCAAGAAGAAGTGGTCGGCGGGTCTCGGAAAGGTTAACGCGATGGCCATCGGGGGAAAGACGCTCTACGTCGCGCACGGGGGCGGGCTGCTGACCGCGGTCGGTTGCGAGGACGGGAAGAAACTGAAGGAGGGCAAACTGCCCGGCGAACCCGTCTACGACGGTCTGGCGATCGCCTACGGGCGCCTCTACGCATCCCTCCAGGACGGGCAGGTGGTCTGTCTGGGCGGCGCTGGGAGCGTGCCGCTGCCGGTGGCCGGGCCTTCGCGCGGTTCGAGTCCTTGGGGGCATCGCAGCACCCCGGAGGAAGAAACAAAGACGGCGCCGGGATCGGCCCCCTCGCCGTAGCGTTGCTTCATCGGTCATACCCCGTTCACGCCGCGACGCTTGATCGGTTTTGCGACGACCGACCCGCTGCGGTGCTTCCCTGGACCCGTGCTAGGACTCGTTCCAGCTCGGACCGTGTACGGCCAGACCCTGGCCCGCCGGTTTGCTGGGATTCAGGGAATCATCGAAGAGGCCGGTGTACCTTGAGTGCCGAGCCCACCTTGCCAAGGTCCCGACGGTCGACTATATTGCGCGCGAACGATTGGAACGAGACGAGATGGCGCACGGAAGGTCCCCTTCGTCGCTCCTCCGTATGAAAAAGCTCATTTCCGCGTCATGGGTCGCGTTGTTGCTGATCCGGCTGGGTTCTCCAGCGTTCGTTTTTGCTCTCGAGCCGCTGGAGACACAAAGCGGCTCCGGTCCCGGTATCGGGACCCGCCCGTCGGCCGAGCTTTCCGTCTACCCGCACGTGCCGGGGCTTGAGCAATCGTCGTTCTACCGGTTTCGGGTGCGCAAAGTCGGTTCCGATTCATGGCTGAGTCCGTTTGCGTTTGTCACGCGATGCGCAACGCGTGAAGAAGGCAGAGGGGCTTACTACAGTGGCTCGATCGGGGGCTGGACGCACACCTATTGCAATTTCGAGATGGCATGCAACGTGCCGATTGAAGTGGAAATTATGCGATTGAACCGCCCGCCGACGGCAATTGGAAGACGCTTTACTTCAAGCCGGGCGTGCATCAGCTGTGGGTCGGCCCGTGGAAAGTGGGGGATCAATACGACCTCCTCAACGGCAGGAATTATTACATTCCCGGCGATGCGCTCGTGCATGGAAACTTCAGCTTTCGATCGAATTCGGCAAATACCATACGCGTATTCGGGCACGGGACGCTGACGCAGGAGCGCATCACGCATGCCTTGCACCAGACCCCGCCTCTCGCGGGCGCGCAGCGTGGACTGACCAGCGCCCTGAAGATCGGGAACGCCGTCGGGTCGAGGGTTGAAGGCATCACGATAACGGATTCGCCCGACCACAGCCTCTGGATAAACGGAGCTTTCAACCCGGACCCCGCGACCTTGAACTATGTTCGCTGGGTCAAAGTCATCACCTGGCGCGCAAACGGGGACGGGATTACCGTTGGCGACAACGATTTTCTCGAGGACGGCTTCATTCGGACGCAGGACGATGGGACCTACCTAAAAGGCCGCGGGATCCGCCGGATGGTTTACTGGACGGACTGCAACGGCAAGGCGCTCAAGATCAACATGATCACGCGGGTGAACCCGGACTACTATGCGAATCAGAAGCTCTACGTGGAGGATATCGACATCATCTACGGACGCAGTTCATGGCCTGCGGAACCGTTCCATGTTGTTTTGGGTGGCCATGACGACTTTCCGGTCAGGAAGGGCAAGGATGGAAACTACAATCATGGCTCCTATCTTGTCTTCCGTAACATCAACTTCGAAGACCCGCTGCCGCTTCGCAAATTGATAAGTTACTGCACGGCGGGGGGGCGGAATCAGGATTTGATCGGGATCCGTTTCGAGAACATTCGCGCGGTCGCGCCCAGCCTGTATGGCTTCGAAAACGATTTCCGCGGGAAACCGGACGCCCAGTTGCGCGATTTCGTGCTGGATAATGTCGTGGTGGGCGGCCGGCAGATCCGCGGCGCGGACGACGTGTAGATCAACGAGTTCGTCAAAGGTATGGTTTTCGCCAATACGGAACCTGCGGCGACCGTCTTCTTGAACCGTTCCGGCTATGGCAAGTGGTATAGGCGCGAGGACTGGAGCGGGTCGGTGGAGCCGGCGGACCACGACCTCGTGCAGCATACCGCGCAGGCCGGAACGCTGATTGTGGACTGCCCGGCTTGGGCGGGGAGCCTTTGCGTCTCACATGCCGGCACGGCCGTGATTCGACTTGAGTATAGCGGGAGGCTATCGGTCAGCGACACGCTTACGCTGGGCGATGCGGGTGGCGGTCGAGGCGAACTGCACGTGATGGACGGCGACGTGGTGCTGCGTAAAAGCGACGACAGCGCGCTTGCGCTGATCAACGGCAGGATCCATATCGAAAAGAATGGGGCGCTCCTGTGGGCGGGGGACCGCTTGGACGCCGTCAAACGGCTCTTCGCCGCGCAGCGCATCAGCCTGGGCGCGGGTCGCAACGACATTCCTAGGCAGGCCCCGTACGACCGCATCCGTGAACAGATACGCAATCCCGACGCCCCGCCCCGCATAGCCCGGCCGGTGCTCGTGGGAGCACGGGAGGGCCGGAGCCTTTACGCGGACATCGACCAGATCAACCCGGGCTTCACCACCGTTTGGGTGGGGGACAAATGACGCGGCCCCCCCCGGCGTCGAGACGCAATTGCGATCGCGCCTCGGTCGTTGCCCCGGCAAGTCCCCCTCTCAAACGGTTATTCCGCTGACATTCGCAGTACCGTGACGGAGCAGGGGGGAAGGGTGAGGCGGAAGCGGGAGGCGGCACCCCGCCAAGCGGAAGTCGTGAGCGTCACGGACGGCCCTGGGGCGTCCGCGAAGGAATGATAGGCCGGCTGCCGGTCCGACACGTCGTTGTGGCTCGTTGCGGACGGGCCCGTCAGAACCCATCGCGCCGTCTCCGGGACCGGCGCGAACCCCTCCAAGGCTACTGTGACATCCGTCATTTCCCGGTCGTCCCGATTGATGGCCATCAGTTGCAGGCCCTTCCCATCTGTGCTCCGGGTCGCGTGCGCGGCGAGGAGCGGGACCTCCCCCTGATAGTTGACAAGCGTATGCCAATCCTGGGTTGTGAACGAGCCTCCGCCGGAGACGTCGCAGGCCACGAGCGTGGGGCCCATCTCGCGGCTCCAGAGGCGGATGGCATGGGCGAGCGGGCGGACGGTTCTCCCGTTCCAAGGTTCTGTTGGCCAGTCGTGAGGCCCCTCCGCCTCCCATCCGGGGATGAGGCCGCAGGCGTGCTCTTGGAGATTGTACTGGATGGCGGCCTTCACGCCGTTCCGCGCCAGCTCGCCCAGCGTGTCGGCGGCATGGAGGGCGGTCGCAAGCGTCTGGATGCCGCCGACGTCGGGCCAGGGCGGGCCGTTCCATTCCCAATAGTGGATCTCGATCGTGTCCGACCGGGCTGGGGCCTCGCGCCGGAAGATCTCCCGGAACTTCCGGACGTGGGCGCGGACGAGCTGCGACCCGGCCAGGATTCGTTTCGCGTCGATCCCCTTGTCCTTTTCCCACCGTCCCGTGTAGAAATGGAAGTCGATGAAGTCGACCTGCTCCGCCGCGCCGCGGAGCACGGCGCTGTCGCGGCCCGGGTCGGCCTGTTCCTCGATGTACGGCCCGCCCCAGGCGATCCCGATCTTGATGGCCGGATCGGCGTCTTTCATGGCGGGAGCGAAGCGCCGGACGAGGTTGATGTATGCGTCGCGCGGGATGTGATCGGGGCTGTCCTTGAAATAAGGCTCATTGCCGAGGCACCAGTATGAGCCGCCTGCGCCGCGTCGTTTCGCTTCCGCCACCCACCGAGCGGCTTCCTGGGGCGTCGTGTCGTGGATTTTCGTGGTGAAAAAGAGCTCGGCCTTCACGTTTCTCGCGAGGGCGAGGGCCTCGTCGAATCGGGAGAGGCGGGAGGTGAGCGTCTTCCCCGGTTTCGTCATGACTCCTCCCGCGCCCCAGTCCCAGGTGTAGCCGGTGTCGACCGAATCGGGGTATCGGAACAGGGTGATGCCGGTTTCTTTCAGGAACGCGCGGACGGCGGCGTCGGCCTGCATGTTTTGGCGGAGGTTGGTGCCGAAGAGGCGGCGGGGCACTGGGCCCAAGTCGCGTCGGGCATCGACGGCGATCACGGGGCCGGCGACGACAAGCGGCGAGGGGATCGCGGCGGCGAGGAGGAGCGCATGGAGTCGGGGGCGCATGAGGACTCTCCGAAGGAGCGTCAGGAGCTCGATGGCCGCTCCGGTGACGTGAATCCGTCCAGCACTTGGAGGGCGATGTCGACGCGGCCGAAGGGGGCGCTGACCTGGAACCCGGACACGCGGTCGGCGATGCGGCTGCAGATCTCGCGCGCGATCTCGACGCCGGTTCGGAGCCCGTCCTCTTTGGTGTTGCAGCGGCGCAGGCGGTCCATCACCGCATCGGGGACCGTCATGCCGGGCACCTCGTTGCGCATGAACTCCGCGTTCTTCAGGCTGACCAGGGGCCAGACGCCGGCGATCACGGGAATGCGGCTGCCGTCGGCTTCCACCGCGTCGAGGAACCGCATCAGCGCATCGGGATCGAAGACGGGCTGGGTGATGGCAAACTCGGCGCCGGCCTCGCGTTTGAGTCGGAACCGGATCCGTTCCGTATCCGGGGCGACCGCGCAGGGGTTCGCCCCGACGCCGGCGAAGAGCGCGGTGGGCGGGTTCACGGGACTCCCGCCGACGTCGCGCCCGTGGTTGAGACCGGTCACGACCTTCATCAGGCCGATGGCATCCACGTCGAAGACGCCCGTCGCGTCTGGGTAGTCCCCCAGCTTGGGGGGATCGCCCGTGATGATGAGCAGGTTGTGGACGCCGGCCACGTGAGCGCCGAGGAGATCGGACTGCATGCCGATGAGGTTGCGGTCGCGGCAGCAGTAGTGGAGGATCGGCTCGATGCCGACTTCCCGGAGGAGGACCATGGCGGCGATGAGCGGGGAGACGCGCGCGCTGGCGCGCGGGCCGTCCGGGATGTTGATGGCGTCGATCCCGTGCTCCCGGCAGCGTCGCGCGCGTTCGATGAGGCCGGACATGTCGCACGACTTCGGCGGCAAGAGTTCCACCGAGGAGACCCGAGCCCCTTCGGCGAGTCGGCGCGCCAGGCGGCTCTTCTTGGCGGTGGGCGTGACCTGGACTTCGACGTCCTCAGGCCGGTAGGTGCGGATCGAGACGTGCCGCTTGACGCTGCTGAGCGACTTGACGGCCTTCGCCGCCACGCGGATATGCTCCGGTGTCGTGCCGCAGCAGCCGCCCACTCCCCGGACCCCCAGCTCGATGAGCTTCTTGGCGTACTCCGTGAAATACTCGGGGCTGGTGAGGTAGAACATGCGCCCGTCGAAGAGGCGCGGGAGCCCTCCGTTGGGCATCACGACCAGCGGCTTGGAGATGAGCGGGAGGATCCGCTCGGCCGCCTCATAGGCGTCCGAGGGGCCGACCCCGCAGTTCAACCCGATGAGGTCGACGTCGGGGTTGCGGTCCAGGGCGGCGACGACCTCCTCGACGCGGCCGCCCAGGGCCGTCTCCTCGCCCGACCGGAGGACCAGAGAGGCCAGGACGGGAATGCCGGTGGCATGCGCGACGGAGGCGGCCAGGGCCAGCTCCTGCGGATGGACAAAGGTCTCGACGGCGAACAGGTCGACTCCGGCGCTCGCCAGGGCGCCAATCTGCTCCGCCAAGGCGTCCCGGATCTCCGCGGCGTGGCTCTCCTGCCAGGCTTGCGCCCCGGTCAGGCAGGGGCCCACCGAGGCGGCCACATAGGCCTCGTTCCCGGCGACGTCGCGCGCCAGCCGGACCCCCGCCGTGTTGATCGCCACGACTTGGTCGCCCAGGCCGTGCTCGCGGAGCTTCAAGCGATTGGCTCCGAAGGTGTTGGTCTCGATGACCTCGGCGCCGGCCGCGATGTAGTCGGCGTGGATCCCCCGGATCAGGTCCGGGCGTGAGCGGCAGAGTTCGTCGTAACAGGCGTTGAAGAAGACGCCCTTGTCGTAGATCATCGTCCCCATGGCGCCGTCGAAGACCAAGGGGGACTGGCGGATCCGGTCGAGCAGGGTGGTGCGGTTGCTCATGGCGCGCTCCAGAGGGGCCGATCGTGTCGGGGCCCGGCCCGTATCATACCGCAAAATACGCCGCCTGGGGATGCAGCGTCACGAGCGCCGAGGTGGACAGCTCGGGCGTCATTTGGAGGGACTCGGTCAGGGTGACGCCGATCGACTCCGGGCGTAGCATCGCGAAAACCGCGCGGTGCGCGTCCAGGCCCGGGCATGCGGCGTAGCCGAATCCGTACCGGGCGCCTCGCGCCGCCCCCTCGGGGACGCCCCGCTCGCGGCGCATCACCGCATGCCAGTGCTCGGCCAGGGCGTCGGCCAACTCGGCACCGAGGCCGTGAAGCAGCAGATAATCGTGGTAGCGGTTCCCGTCGAGCATCTCCCGCGCGCGGCGGCCGAGGACCTCGCCGATGGTCGCCACGAAGAGACCCGCCACGTCACCGCCGTCCGCTTCCGTCCGGAAGAAGTCCGCGACGCAGCGGTGGGGTGGCATGGCCTGCCGGGGGAAGGCGAGCGTATGGACACGATCGCCGTCGCGCACGTGTACGAGGTCCCCGTCGCGCCAGCAGGGGAACCAACCATAGGCGACTTTCAGGTCGGCGAGACGTTCCTCGCGGAGACGTTGCTTCAGGGACTCGTACAGGGGGCGGACCTTGGACGCGACGAGGGCCGCATACGCGTCCGCGCTCATGCCTCCGCGTCGATAGCCCCAACGGCCGCGAAAGAGCGCCTCCTCGTTCACGCAGGCGAGGACCGCCTCCAGGTCGATGGAGGAGACGTAACGAACGCCGAGGAAGGGCGGAGGGGACGGCGGCTCCGGATGAGGGATGGGCTCGGGGCGATGGGCGGGGGCGGCGGCCTCCGGCGCGGGCGGTCTCGCGTCCAGGGGGGTGGGCCTCAGGCGTCCCGCCTCGAGATCCTGAACAGCTTGCAGGCCCGCAAAGGCGTCGGGGCAGTAGACCACGGGCGCACCGTACCGCGGCACGCAGGTCTCGGCGACGAACCGGCGCGTGAGGGCGGCGCCGCCCAGGAGGACCGGCACCCGCAGCCCTGCCGCCTCGAACTGGGACAGCATCTCTGCCATCATCAGGGCCGACTTCACCAGCAGTCCGCTTAAGCCGATCAGGTCCACGTGGTGCTCGCGCGCCTTTTCGAGGATCGTCTCGGCTGTGACCTGAATGCCGAGGTTGTAGACGCGGTATCCATTGTTCGTCAGGAGGATATCGACGAGGTTCTTCCCGATGTCGTGGACGTCGCCCCGGACCGTGGCCAGTAAGATGCGGACCGGCTTCACGGCGGCGGCCCGGTCCATGTGAGGCTCGAGGAGGGTGACGGCCGCTTTCATGATTTCCGCGGACTGGAGGACGAACGGCAGGAGGGTCTCCCCGCGCCCGAACTGCTCGCCGACCCGCCGCATGGCGGGCACGAGAATCTGGTTGATGATGGCCACGGGCGGGTGGCGTCGAAGGAGGATGGCCATTTCGTCCGCCAAGCCCTCGCGGGTGCCGGTGACGACGCAGTTGAAGAGGGCTTGCTCCGGAGAGGCCGCGTCCGGCTTGCCGGGCGAATCGGCGGCCGAGGGGGTCGAGTGGGCGTGCAGGTCGATGAACCGTTCCAGGGGGGATCGCCCCGACGCGTCCGTCCGGTTGTAGATCAGGTCGAGGGCGGCCTCCCGCGCGCGCTCGGGGATCGATGCCAGCGGGAGTATCTTGCCGGCGTCGACGATGGCCGCATCGAGTCCGGCTTCGACCGCCTCGTGGAGGAAGACGGAGTTCAAGACCCGGCGCGCACCGGGGGCGAGGCCGAAGGAGACGTTGCTGATGCCGAGGAGCGTGTGGACGCCCGGCAGGTCGGTCTTGATGCGGCGAATCGCCTCGAGGGTCTGCGCCGCGGCGTCTCGGAGGGCGGGGTCCCCGGAGCCGACGGTGAAGGTGAGGGGGTCGATCAGGACGTCGGACGGCCGAAGGCCGATCTCGCCGACCGCGATGTCGAGGAGGCGCCGGGCGGTGGCGAGCTTCTCGGCGACGGTCATCGCCATGCCCGTTTCATGGATCGTCAGGGCGACGACGGCGGCGCCGTAGCGTCGGACCAGGGCGAGGACACGGCGGAGGGTCTCGCCCCCATCCTCGAGGTTGACCGAGTTTACGATGCAGCGCCCCGGGTAGATCTTCAGGCAAGCCTCGATCGTCGCCGGGCTGGTCGAATCGATCATCAGCGGTGCGCGCGCGGAGCGCGCGAATCGGGAGACCAGCTCGATCATGTCGCGCGTTTCGTCCCGGCCCGCAAAGGCCGCGCAGAGGTCCAGGACGTGGGCGCCGGCGTGTTCCTGGTCGAGCCCGACGCGGAGACAGCCGTCATAGTCGCCGGCTTGGAGGAGCGAGCGAAAGCGGGCCGAACCGTTCGCGTTGGCCCGCTCGCCGATGAGGAGCGGCGGGACCTCCTGTCGGAGCTCGACGGCCTGGAAGAGGCTGGCCAGGGAGGGCTTCATGCGGTTGGGCTCCTCCCGCCCGGTCGAATGCCGCGCAACGCGACGGCCAGGCTCCGGATGTGCTCCGGCGTCGTTCCGCAGCAGCCGCCCACGACACGGACCCCGTAAGCCGAGACGAAGCGCGCCATGCGCTGCGCGAAGGCGTCCGGCGCAAGCGGATAGACCGGGTTCCCGTCCCGGATTTCCGGAAGACCCTGGTTGGGCATGCAGGAGAGCCGGCCCGGCCAGATCTGCGCGAGGAGTCGGATGTGCGACTCCATGTCGTCCGGACCGGTCGCACAATTGAGGCCGAACGAGAAGAGGGGGAACGGCTCCAGGGCGACGGCCGCGGCGGCCACGTCGGAGCCGACGAGCATCGTGCCGGCGCGCTCGACCGTCACGGAGACCATGAGCGGCGCCTGCGAGCCGGCCTTCTCAAGGCTCGCCAGGCAGGCAAGGACGGCTGTCTTCACCTGCAGGAGATCCTGGCCGGTCTCGATGATCAGGAGGTCGACGCCGGCCTCGATCAGCGTGCGGGATTGCTCGACATAGGCTGCGTAAAGGGTGTCGCGGTCGACGTGCCCGAGCGTGGGGAGCTTCGTGGTGGGACCGATGGATCCCGCCACATACAGGCCCTCGCGTCCGGCACACGCCCGGCGGGCGATCGCAACGGCCGCCTCGTTGATCGCCGCGACGCGATTCCCCAGGCCGTACTCCTCCAGGACGATGCGCGAGGCGCCGAAGGTGTTCGTCTCCAGGACTTGCGCCCCGGCCTCGACAAAGGATCGGTGCAGGGCCTCGATCGCCTCCGGGCAGCTCAGATTGAGGGCCTCGTTGCATCCATCTTTGCCGGCCCAAGCCGACGGGGGCAGATGCATCGCGTGCAGGTTCGTCCCGCACGCGCCGTCCACGATCAGCAGCTCGTGATCCTCGGGTCTCATGATTCGGGTGGAAAGGGCCGCCCTTGCGTATCCGCAAACGCGGCGTCGGCCGGGGAGACGGCGGAACGTACCCGGAGGGCGGACCGCATTCAAGGGGATTCCGGGAGGGGGGCGGCGTTCGTTATCCCGGAAAGCAGGGATCGGACGCGCGGGCCGGACGGGCCCCGGGCGATGACGGCCAGCTCCGGCTCCGCGCCGCACGCGGAGGAGCAGCCCCCGATGGACAGGCCCGATGCCGAGAAATCGACGTAGTGGAGGCGGCCGTCCGCGCCGGGCACGAACCCTTTGGCGCGGTAGAGATCGTCGCCGAGACCGGACAGGAGGCGCTGGAGCGCGCCCAGGTCTGCGGGGCCGTGAAACCGCAGCACCACGCGCGCGTAGGCCGGATCGGCGCAGGCGGCCAGCTCGGCCTCCCGGACCGGAGTGGCGGGCGTCTCGGGACATCCGAAGAGATCCACGTCCACCTCCGCTCGCACGGCCCGAAGAATTCGCGCGGCGGGGGCGAGCTCGCGGACGCAACGTTCCGCATCCTCTACCTCCGCCGGCGAGCAGAGGTCGATCTTGTTGAGGACGACGGTGGCCGCCGACTGGATCTGAGCGCGGGCGGCGGGCAGGGTGTGGAGCACCTTGTACAGCGACCGCGGGTCGACCAAGGCGACGGCCGGGACGAGGCGGTAGAGGCGATCGAGCCGCGTCTCGCGGAGCAGCGGACCGGCTGCGGTCGGGTCCGCCATGCCGCTGGTCTCCACGACGACCGCGTCGATCGTTGTTCCCTGCGCGCCGAACCGCTCCGGGATGCCTTTGAGATGGTAAAGAAACTCCGTGACCACGCACCGGCAGAAGATGCTGCCGCCGGCGACGGTGATGACGGCATCGGCCGCGCCGCGCAGGCGCTCCCCGTCGACGTCGCGAGGCGAGAACTCGTTGACGAGGAAAACGATACGGCGGTCCCGGTGGCGCGCGGCGACGCGCTCGAGGAAGGTGGTCTTCCCGCTGCCCAAGAACCCGGTGACGAGGACGAGGGGGATGCGGGGCGGATCCGTGCCCGCCATGGGGGATGTCCTGAAGGGGGGCGCTAGGCCGTGTGTTTGCCCGCGTGGCGTGCCTGGATGGCCCGAACCAGCGTCTCGAGGTCGGGAATGATCGACACGAAGGCGGGAGTGCCATCGATGCAGATCGTGGGAATGTTCGCGACCTTCAGGCGCGACATCATGGCGATCCCCTCGCGAGTCGTGATGCGATGCTCGGCGACGACGACGGGGAAGTCGAGACGCTTCACGGCGCGGTGGACGGCGTCCATCATGTACTGGCACGGTGCGCAGGAGGCCGAATCGAGCGTGATCACGTCGACGTGGACGGCCGGGGCGCGCGCATAGTCGGGGAGTGGGGCGGTTTCGGCGGCGGTGGCCGTGCGGGCGATGATGGTGCGCTTGGCGACCTCGCGCTGGTAGCTGTCATGCACCATGGTGGCGACGGCAGCGAGGTTTTGCACGGGGACGTGGAAGGGCAGGTCGCAGCCGGGGGCGAGGACGAACCCGCAGCCGCCGCCGACGTCGATGCATCGAATGGCGTCGAGGCGGGCGTCGTCCTCGGTGCCGAGGAGGAGGACGGATGTCAGTTTGAGGTTCCCGCCGAAGGATTTGTTGCAGGCGCGGGTCACGTCGCGGACCCTTTCGAGCGGGATATTCTCGTCGATGGACATGTTGTCGCAGGCGGTGGCGCCCATCGCCTCGAGGTTGCGCGACGCGTCGCCGCAGACGAAGAGAGAGCTGAGCCTCTGTCGCTCGCGAATGAACTGGAAGAGGTCGTTCAGCGGGGCGGTGCAGTACTCGCGGAAGTGGGCCGGGGAGATCTGGCTGGTCATGGGGTCGACGACGGCGATCACGTCGGCGCCATGGTCCAAATACCCCTGAGCGGCCTTGCGCCCGACGCTGGCGCAGAATCCGATCACGGCCTTGACGTAGTCGGGATGGTCGAACATCTGCATGAAGATGGCGTTGCCGAGCAGATGGAGTGCGAGGGTGAAGGGGCCGCAGATCAGTCCGTAGAGGCCTACCCGGTCGCCGATCTCCTTCTTGAGGGTGTCGAGGGCCTGGAAGGCGACGGGGAATCGCCCCTGGGCGGTGTCGAAGACCGGCAAGGTGGCCAGGGTTTTTCCGGATTCGAGCGGGTGCGATGCGACAGAAGGCGGGCCCTCGTCGCTCCACTTCAGGTCGCAGCCCAGGACCTCGGCCTCCATCTGGAGGTCGAACAGGATGGGGAGCCCGTCGGGCCGGTAAAGCGCGTCTGCCTTTCGGAGCCCTTGGATGAGAAGATCGGCTGAGCGGAGATAGTCCGAGGCTTTCGCCCCGATCAAGGCAGCGCCGTGGGCGCCGACGAACGGGACCCAGGCCGGGCGGGGCGTCGTCTCGTTGCGCAGGGCGCGGAGCAGCAGGTCCCGGCCCTTGAATGGCGTGGACACGTCAAGATCCTCGAAGCAAAGCCTGAAAGACGGCACTATATGAGGGGGGGAGGAGGACGTCAACGGTCCTGCGATCACAAGTCGCCCCGAAATTATAATCCAGCGAATCACGGCGGTCCTGCGGATGTGCAGGAGACGTGGCTGTGTCGCCGGAAAAATCCGGCGAATCAGGTCGGCTCGTGAATTCGGCGACCCTTCAGCCGGATTCGGTGACGAGGGGCGGCACGCCTGTGCCGCCCGGGATCGGTCAGCCAGTGGAAGTGCAAAGCGTAGGTGGAAAGTGAGGGGGGGGCGCAGGATTGAGGCAATGCTACGTAAAGTAACACCGCACGACGGGACCTTCTATGAACCCGCGGCGCCTGTCAATGCAAAAAGAGACCGTACGCGGTGGCGGCGAGCGAGCGCGGCCCCCAAGGCCGTGTTAGCGAGCGAGCCGCCACCGTGCGGAAGTATCGGGCGGACGCCGCACCCCGGTTGAAGAGGGACCGGGGTCCATCCATCTATTGGGGCCCGTCG
>Ga0101944_10001269_pt1 | contig 55037 bp, 53 predicted proteins | sample DewCreD2012metaG_FD_75245 | JGI IMG/M metagenome (GOLD analysis project Ga0101944, IMG submission 75245) | Hot spring sediment bacterial and archeal communities from British Columbia, Canada, to study Microbial Dark Matter (Phase II) - Dewar... ...
ACATATTGAAGAAGAGGCAATATTATTACTATCGCAGTGAAGAGATGCACTGTAGAAAATTGAATGAATATGAAAATTTCTTAAAAAAAGTAGCATAGCCTATTGACTTTTATCATAGACGGAATGACATTGGAAGTCATCCTGAACCCTGGCCTGTCGCCAGGACAGGCTCGTTTCAGGATCTAATATAAAATGGATTCCGTGTCAAGCACGGAATGACATTGGGGGGAATGGATTCCGTGTCAAGCACGGAATGACTTTTGGTGGGAATGCATTGTGGTTCAAGCAAGTGATGACGGCTAAGGATAACCCCGTAGGGGTGACATTATTGTGATAAATAGATTCCAGTTCAATCCAACAATAGCATTTTAGCTGTCATTTTAAAGCAAAGGGAAAGGCGTCATGCATTTGACTAACATTGTTCAAATTTGTTTTGACATAAGTTTTAATATGATTTAATTTACTTATAATGAACGAATCAGCTGTGATTGTATCAAGCGCCAATACAATCAACGAATCTGAAATCAGCAACTATCTTGCAAAATTACTTGAAAAGCGTAAAGAAGAAGAAAAAAAATACCTGGAAGAGTTAAATAAAAATGAAAACAATGATACAAACAAATATAATAATGATGATGGCCAACAAGATAATAATCTTGAAAATGAATATAACGATGAAAATGATAACACCAACTCCGAAACTGGCATAAATAATGATATTGAATAATGATGAACTCTGATTGTGTAGCAAACATTATTTTAGACAGCATTGCAGATGGGGTGTTTACCATTGACATGGATTTTAGAATCACCAGCCTGAACAATGCTGCATGTAAAATATTAGGACTTGATTCAAAAGAAGAAGCAATTGGCAAACTTTGCTTTGAGATTTTCCATGCCAATATCTGCGAACACTCATGTGCATTGCGCGAAACAATGCAGACAGGGAAAAACATCATCAATAAACCCGTGTATATAGTCAATAAATCTGGTGAAAAACTTACTATTAGTATCAGTACGGCTTTATTAAAAGATGAACAGGGAAATATTATTGGTGGTGTTGAAACATTCCGCGATATCAGCGACATTGAAACCTTGCGGAAAAAAATTCAATCCACCTACTCTTTTGAAGATATCATCAGCAAAAACAAGGAAATGCAGCAAATTTTTTCAATACTACCTGATGTGGCTTTAAGCGACAGTTCGGTATTAATTGAAGGGCCTAGTGGCAGTGGCAAAGAGCTTATTGCACGGGCAATTCATTCTTTAAGCAGACGAAGAGAAAATCCATTTGTTGTGGTCAATTGCGGTGCATTGCCTGAAAACTTGTTAGAATCAGAGTTATTTGGATATAAGGCCGGTGCATTTACCGATGCAAAAAAAGACAAGCCGGGTAAAATAGCATTAGCTGAAGGTGGGACACTTTTTTTGGACGAGATTGGTGAGCTGCCTTTACCAATGCAGGTTAAACTGCTGCGATTTTTGCAATTTAAAGAATATGAACCATTAGGCGACACAAAACCCAAAAAAGCCAACGTGCGCATTATTGCTGCAACAAATAAAAATTTGCGCAATGAGGTTGATGCAGGCAATTTCCGTGATGATTTGTACTATCGCATTAATGTCATTGGAATTCAGTTGCCACCCTTATCACAGCGCAAAGAGGATATTCCCTTACTGGTGGAACACTTTATCAAGAAATATAATGCTTTGAAAGGCACACACATCGAAGGGATTTCAGATGATGCGATGAATATACTTCTTAACTATGATTACCCTGGTAACATACGCGAACTGGAAAATATTATTGAACATGCATTTGTTTTGTGCCATGAAGCTTATATCAGAGCCCAGCACCTACCTTCATATTTACTGGGCATACCTCAGGTATCAACATTGTCACTTGAAGAAATGGAAAAAACAATGATAAAACAGGCATTAATGAGGTATCCAAATAAAAAAGACGTAGCACAATCCCTGGGTATAGACAGTTCAACGTTGTGGCGGAAAATCAAAAAATATAATCTTGAATAGCGTATTGCATTTTGCAACAAATCGCATGCAATTATATTGCAAAATGCAATTATACATACAAAATATGTAATTTTAAGCGATAGTTATCGGTAATTAAATACTGGCAATTATATTGATTTACAGCAAAAATGTATTCACAGTAACTATCGCCCAAAAAAAACTATGATGAATATACTTTAAAACCTTTAAAATTTTGAATACAATAACAATTTCCCTTCATTTTAATGTTTTAAAAATCCCACAAAGCGATTCTGGCACATTTTATGCTTATATATAGGGCATGAAAAGCACAATAGTAGCATTACCAGTTTTTCATGATAGGCTTTCGCCGCTTCTGGATGAAGCACGCAAGTTTAGTGTGATTACAATTGAAGAGTACTCAATTGTTGAGCGGACGATAGTTGATATTAACGAACACAGTGCGTTTATACGAATTGAACGACTGAAAGAAATGGGCGTTACTGTAATACTGTGTGGGGCGGTGAGTGATGCACTGGCAAGGTTTATTATTGAGCGCCAGTTTATACTCTACTCGTGGCTGAGTGGTACTGTTGACGAGGTACTGGAACAATACATGCAGGATACATTGCCACAAACGTGTATGCGATATTTAACACGAGGGATTGCAGGAACTTGCAGGCGGCATCGCCGCGGCTGGAAATTACATCAAAGAGGTGAGTACAATGAAAATAGCAATACCAACACGGAAGAACAGCTTAGAAAGTGAAATTGATGAACGCTTTGGCAGAGCAAAGGGGTTTATAGTATTTGATACTGATACAGGACAATATCAGTGGGTTCCTAACGAACAAAGTGTTCAATCAACACAGGGTGCAGGCATACAGTCAGCAAAGAATGTTATTGATAGCGGTGCTGAAGTACTCATTGCCGGCAATGTTGGGCCAAAGGCATATTCCATATTAAAAGCTTCGGGTGTTGAAGTATATATCTGCGATGTGATGCCTGTTTCAACGGCAATTGAAGAATTTAAAGCTGGCAAACTAAAGAAAGCATCGGGAGCAACAGTAGAAAGCCACTGGTAATATGTTTTGTACATTTGAATCTAAAGGAGGTGAGCCGTATGAGTGAATCAACATTACATAATGGTTTTACTGGATACAGACACAATGTAGAGGAAGCCGACAGGACAATGCGAGAAAGGATGCTTCAATGCATAAAAAAACTTCATGATAAAAATTTGCATTGCCTGCAGGAAGCAAAAGCCCATGGAAAAGAGAAATTGTTTTCTGAAATTGAAACCATGCACAAGCGCTTAGAAAAGTTTGAAGAAGAAATTAGCAAAAAGCCTATTGCACATTTCAAATTTGAAGGGCTGGACCAATCAGACGAGGATAAGCTTAAAATGATTGAGGAAAAAATAGAACGGCTGGCACAGGAATGTGGTGAGATTATTGATAATCTTTCATGTTCACAGGTTGATACGCATCTAATTGAACAGTATACACGTATTGCATCACATTTGCGTTTAGCTGAACGTTTATATCATGAACGGATGATGATTTTGAAAAAGGCAATGGTTTTTGGGTAAATCCAAATAGTAATTTGGTGCGATAGTTACTGGTTAAAAGCATTATTGCATTACATTAAAATTTAATATAAAAGGAGGTACTTTATGCCCTGGGGTGATAGAACAGGACCGTATGGTGCAGGGCCTATGACCGGACGAGGTGCTGGATATTGCGCCGGATATGGTATGCCAGGATATGCAAATCCAGCAGGCAGGTTTGGAACATCTGGTTTTGGTAGAGGATTTGGTGGACGAGGAAGAGGATTCCGCCACTGGTTTTACGCTACAGGCTTGCCTGGCTGGATGAGATATGGATTGAATGCACCTGCACCATATCAATATTCTAAGGATGATGAAAAATCATTCTTGAAGCAGCAGGTTGATTTTTTAAGCAAAACCATTGAGGATTTGAATAAACGCCTGTCAGAGCTTGAAAAAGAAGAATAACATTGTTTGGGGCATTGTAATGATGCCCCAACATAATCTTTTATTGGAGAAAAATCTATGAAAACAAAAATAACTATCGTTTGTGAAAATAGCATTGCAACGCCTTTTCCATTAATTGGAGAGCATGGCCTATCAGTATTAATTGAATCTGATAATGCAACACTTTTTGATACCGGCCAGGGTCTTGGCATTTTACATAATTTAAGAACATTAGGTAAAGATATTACTGCTATTCAAAGAATTATACTCAGCCATGGCCATTACGATCATACAGGTGGGCTGATGCAGGTATTACAGGCTATAAACCGAAACATTGATATTTATGCCCATCCCGACGTATTTACCAATAAAGTTGCTGTTATTCCATTAGGCAATCAGACACTGGAAGCAGCTATTGGGGTCAGAGCATCAAAAGAAGACTATGAAAAAGCAGGTGCTGTATTTAAACCAATATCCGGATTAACTGCAATAACCCAATCCATCAGAGCTATCGCCGAAATAAACCGTCCTCAAAGCTGGCAGGGTTTTGATGAACGATTAAAAGTCAAAATGCCTGATGGAACCATTAAAGATGATATATTCAACGATGATTGTTCTCTTATCATTGACACAGAATCAGGCCCTGTTGTGCTATTAGGATGCGCACACGCTGGTATTGTAGATATACTTCATGATATAGCCAAACAAACGGGGTATAAAGAATTTCACGCAGTGATTGGCGGCACACATCTTGAAAGCGCACCGGAAGATTACATTAAAAAAGCAATTCATACTTTGAAAGAATTCAAGGTTAAAAAGATAGGCACTTCACACTGCACTGGTTTCAGGGTAGCATGCCGGATGCATCAGGAATTTAAGGACTCATTTGTGCTGGCTACCTGCGGGGCTGTTTTTGAATTTTAATTTTTTGCGGAGATAGTATATGAATATTGCTATTGCAAGCGGTAAGGGAGGCACAGGTAAAACAACGCTTTCCACGACGTTAGCATATTATGCATCGCAATTTCAGGTTACTGCACTACTGGATTGTGATGTTGAAGAACCTGATGCTAACCTGCTATTAAAGATAAAAGTGGAAAAGTCATATCCTGTTGATGTACTTATACCGCAGGTTGATATGGATGCCTGCACGGGCTGTGGAAAATGCCATAAAGCATGCCAGTATAATGCAATAGTGCTGATAAAAGGCAAACCTTTGGTGCTGCCTGAACTATGCCATTCATGTGGTGGATGCTATTTAGCCTGCCCTGAACATGCAATTAAGGAAATACCACGGCCCATTGGCACTATTGAAACCGGTAATAAAGACAACCTTTTTTATGCCGCCGGGATACTAAATGTTGGTGAGCACATAGCCACCCCTCTGATTGATGAAGTAAAGAAGGAACACCGTCATGCAACATTGCGAATTATTGATGCCCCGCCAGGTTCATCATGCCCGGTAATACATGCCATGGAAAACAGCGATTTTGTTATTCTGGTAGCCGAGCCAACCCCTTTTGGGTTTCATGATGTTGCGCTGGCTTATGAGGTGGCAAAGTCTTTATCCATACCATGCGGCATTGTGATAAACAATATAGTAGAACAGTATGAACCCTTGTTTACATTCATTAAAAATGAAAACATACCCATACTGGCAACTGTTCCCAATGATATTAATATTGCAAAGTCTACAATACAGGATAATCTGATGGAATACATGATTTCCCATTATGCCAAACAAATACAATCTATCTATGAATACTGTACAAACAGAGTAATGTTATGAAACGATCAATAATACAATTGGCGATAGTTAGTGGTAAAGGTGGCACCGGTAAAACCAGTATTGCAGCTTCATTTGCCCGGTTGGCAAAAAAACGCATTGTCGTTGATTGCGATGTGGATGCATCTAACATGCCTATTGTACTTCCTCACACCATTATAGAAGAAACCCCATTTTTTGGTGAAAAGAAAGCTGTAATATCACAGGATAGATGTAGAGGTTGTGGTGATTGTGTAATCTATTGCAGATTTAATGCAATAAAGGATTTCTATGTTGTTGAGCCAGTGTTGTGCGAAGGGTGTGCGGTGTGTGCCATGATGTGTCCCTATGAAGCAATCGACATGGTTGATAATAGGTCAGGCAGTCTTGTCATTGCACAGTCAGATTTGCAACCTTTCCTCTTTGCAAAGATGGGTATTGGCGAAGGCAATTCAGGCAAATTAGTTTCGGATTTGCGTGAAAAAGCAAAATCAATTGCTGAAGAAGAAAACTATGATCTTATAATTATTGATGGCCCTCCGGGAATTGGTTGCCCGGTAATAGCATCAATCACTGGGACAACGCATGTGCTTATTGTTACTGAGCCATCCATTTCAGGCATTCATGACTTAGAGCGTATTATACAACTTACTCAGCATTTCAGGATCCCGGCTTCGGTTTGCATTAATAAAAGTGATCTATCCGATGAGAATAGACAAATTATTATGGATATCTGTACCAGATATGGTATTACTGTCGTTGGCACTGTCCCATATGATACGGATATTATCAAAGCACAAATCGCAGGAAAGACAGTGATAGATTATTCAAATGGATTGGCTTCACAGGAAATTACAAAGTTATGGAATAATGTGCAAGCTATGTTACAAAACGTAACAATAAAATAATACTGATAAAATTTCAGGGGAAAAGGTTTACTATGAACAAGGAAAAACTAAAAGTTGTAATTATTGGCGGTGTGGCATGCGGACCTAAAACCGCAGCCCGTATTAAGCGATTAAATCCAGATGCTGAGGTAACAATACTTGAAAAAGGTGAATTGTTATCCTATGCAGGATGTGGTTTGCCATTTTATATATCCGGTGAGATAAAAGATTATAAGGAATTAATGTGCACACCTACCGGTGTTGTCCGCGATACACATTATTTCAGAATGGTTAAAGATATAACGGTATATAACCAAACACTAGCTGAATCTATTGACAGAAAAAAAAAGATAGTAAGAGCTGTAAATACCATTACCGGTAAATCATTAGAATTACCTTATGATAAATTAGTTCTTGCGACAGGTGGCCAGCCTATAGTTCCAAAAATTAAAGGAACTGATCTAAAAGGTGTTAATTTTCTTTCCACCGTTGAAGATGCCAGAAAAATCAGAGATCAAGAAAAAAATTTGCAAGGTAAAAATGCCGTAATTATAGGAGGTGGCTTAATAGGAATTGAAGTTACTGAATCATTTGTTAAGCAAGGCATGAGAGTAACCCTTATAGAAAAGATGGACAGGGTTTTACCTGCATTGATTGATCCTGAAATGGCATATCACGTGCACAATGAATTAAAAGCTAATGGTGTTAATGTTATATTGAATGATTCTGTAATTTCGATTAATGGTGACGATCAGGGCAATGTTAAAAGCGTTACAACCAGTTTATCCGAATTCCCTGCTGACCTTGTGCTTATAGCTATTGGCACAAAACCAAATGTTGTATTAGGAAAAGAAGCTGGCTTACAAATTGGATCTATTGGCGGATTTGTTGTGGATGAACATCTTAGAACCTCTGATCCTGATATTTTTGCAGGTGGTGATTGTGTTGAAAATATCAATCTTGTAACAGGCAGATCAATTTTTGTGCCCATGGGTTCTACAGCCAATAAGCACGGAAGAGTTATAGCAGATAATATATGTGGTAAAAACTCTGTTTTTAAAGGTGTATTAGGCACTGCTATATGCAAGGTTTTTAACATGAATATTGCACGTACCGGCCTTACCGAAAAGCAAGCCATAGATGAAGGATATGATTATATAACAGTGCTGAATCCTGCACCTGATAGAGCACACTATCATCCTGAAGCAAAACTAATAATTATCAAACTGGTTGTTGATAAGAAAACTCGAAAGATTCTTGGCGCACAGATTGTAGGACCAGGTGATGTTGCCAAACGAATTGAAGTTGTCATTACATCAATAACCAACAAGACAACTATCGACGACATGGCAAATTATGACTTAGCTTACGCACCACCATTTTCACCTGCAATTGACAATATTTTAGTAGCTACACATATAGCACAAAATAAATTGGATGGTATTACAAAATCGATCTCTCCAATTGAGGTAAAAAATAAAATAGATAATAATGAAGATTTTATATTACTTGATGTACGTTCACCACAGGAATTTGAACAATTGCGCATCGATGACCCACGAGTAAAATTAATACCTCTAGGAAAATTAAGGGAATCACTCCATGAATTAGATAAGAATAAGGAAATAATTACATTATGTAAAATATCTCTGCGTGGTTATGAAGCACAAAGAATATTAGAAGGTGCTGGTTTCAAAAATGTTAAGTTTTTAGATGGCGGTGTTATCTGCTGGCCATATACGAAAATAATAAATCAGTAGTTTATTAGGAGGCTTTTAAATGTTTGGAAAAGATAATAAAGGTTCAAAATCTGCTGCAGTAAAACCCGGAATGGACAATAAGCAAGTAACTGAAATTAATGAAGAGTTAAGGCTGCAGGAAAATCTAAATAAGATTAAACACACTATCTTGGTCTTATCTGGTAAAGGTGGTGTGGGTAAAAGCACAGTAGCCACCAATGTGGCGTTTGCCCTGGCGTCACGTCGTTTTAAAACGGGCCTACTTGATATTGATATTCACGGACCAAGTGTACCAACTCTTTTAGGCCTTGAAAAGGCACCATTACATGCAACCGATCACAATACTATTTTACCGGTTGAATACAATGACTTTTTAAAAGTCATATCAGTAGGTTTTATGTTGCCTGATACAAAAGAAGCTGTAATATGGCGAGGACCACTGAAATATAATCTCATCAAGCAATTTTTATCAGATGTTGAATGGGGTAAGCTTGATTTTTTGGTTATAGATTCACCTCCAGGAACTGGTGATGAACCACTCTCAGTTGCACAATTAGTAAAAAATCCAACCGGTGCAATTATTGTTACAACACCACAAAATGTATCAACCATAGATGTAAAGAAATCCATTACATTTTGCAATAAACTTAATATCCCTGTTCTTGGTGTTGTGGAAAACATGAGTGGTTTTGTATGCCCTCATTGTGGCAAAGAAACATTCATTTTTAGAAAAGGCGGAGGTAGTGAGATTGCTACCGAGATGAATGTTCCATTTTTAGGGACATTACCACTTGACCCACTGATTGTTGAAAACAGCGATGCAGGAAGGCCGTTTGTACAGTCAGCTGCTGTAAATGCTACTGCTTCACAACGACATTTTGAGGAAATTGTAACATCATTATTAAAGATTATTAACGAAGAGGTGAAATAACATGAAGATTGCTGTTCCATTAACCGAAGACAATATTTTTTCAATGCATTTTGGCCATTGCGATAAATTTGCACTCTATGATATTGATGAGAATTCAAAACAAGTACTTAAAAAAACCGAAATACCTGCACCACCTCATCAGCCCGGGTTACTTCCTCGCTTTCTGGCTGAAAAAGGGGCAACATGCATTCTTGCAGGAGGTATGGGAACACGAGCGCGTCAGCTTTTTGAAGAACAAAATGTGCATGTAATTATTGGCGTAGAAGGGGCTGAGCCCGATACGATAGTAAATGACTATTTGCAAGGGAAACTGAAAACTGGCGCAAATGTGTGTGATCATTAAACTACACCTCAACGGGCATTGCATCGAGACAACTGCAAAGGAAGAATTGCAAAAGCTTCTTGATGCAATGTTCAATTCCCAAACGGAAGATCAAGAGCTCCAAAACCAGTATCAGCTTTTGTACGATTTTATACATACTGCTGATTTCAAGCAACTGAGGGCATCAGATGAAAGGCTTACCGGTATTGTTCCAGCTACCTGTGAACTATATAGAGATGATAATGGTAATCCTGCAATAAGATTTGCGTAGTTATCTATAACAAGGAGACTCATTATGATACTAGTTGATGATACATTATGTACAGGTTTTAAGCGATGTGAAAAGGTATGTCCAAACTCTGCTATACGGGTAAATCCTGTAAGCAAAAAAGCAGAAATTAATAACAACCTTTGTTCAGAATGTGGCATGTGTATTGAAGAATGCCCTAAAAATGCCCTTAGATTTCCCTCGCAACAAAACAGTAATATACATAATTCTGATGACTATAGGCCATATGCAAAAGGCAATATCTATGCAGAAGATTCAAATAGAAATATACTATCTCCCTTGCAAACACCAGTATTTTGTCAAAGAGGCGGCTTTGGTATGAGAAGGCAACAGAGGAAAGGACATAGAAGGGGTTGGTTCCATAAAAAAGGTAGATAAAATACAACTCAACTGGCATTTCATCAAGACTGCTTCAAAGGATAAATTGCAAAAGCTTCTTAATGTAATTATATTTTCCAAATAACTAAAAAAATTAATTTGACGAACATAACAGCGTTATTTGGATGTTGTTATATATACTATTATTCGGAGGATTAATATTATGGAAGATATATACACAGCATTGCAAAAACGTTTAGACATGTACTCACTTGGTTTCCCCGAAACACAGTCAAAAATAGAAATAACAATATTAAAAAAGCTTTTTTCTGAAGAGGATGCAAAACTTTTCTTAGAACTATCGCCCATGCTTGAAACTGCCGAAAACATAGCTACACGAACAGGGCGCCAGCTTAATGAATTGACACAACATCTGGAAGATATGGTAAAACGTGGTCTTTTATTCAAAAAGACAAAAGACGGCATTGCAAAGTATGGCGCCATACCGTTTATTCACGGTGTTTTTGAATTCCAGGTTAAGCGGTTAAGCAAAGACCTTGCACTTTTGCTTGAACAATATTATGAAGAAGGGCTGTCCAGGGCAGTAGCTAAAAGTACCAATTTATTTTTACGACCTATTCCGGTTAATGAATCAATTGAAACGAAAAGCAGCGTTGCCCCGTATGAAGATGCAGTAGCTATCATTAAACAGTCACCCGTCATTGCTGTTGCTGACTGTATATGCCGCAAGGAAAAAAAGATGATTGGCAAAGGCTGTGATAAGCCAATGGAAACATGTTTAATGTTTGGCTCAATGGCCGAGTATTATATTGAAAATAATTTAGGGCGCAAGATAAGTGCGGATGAAGCAATAGCGATAGTAACCGAAGCACAGAAACATGGCATGGTAACCCAACCTGGCACCGCACAAAACCCTGCTGGTATGTGCAGTTGCTGTGGAGATTGTTGTGCCGTATTGTTATCAATTAAGCGATTTCCAAAACCTGCTGAAATGGTATTTTCAAACTATTATGCACAAATCAACGATAACTGCACCGCATGCGGCAATTGCATAGATATGTGCCAGATGGACGCCATTGAAATTACCGATATTGCCCATGTTAACTTAGACCGCTGCATTGGATGCGGACTATGCGTTATGGCATGCCCCAGTGAAGCAATTACACTTGTGCAGAAAGAAGCAAGTAAAAAAGTACCACCCAAAACCAGTGGCGAACAAATGATGGAGATGGCAAAACAAAGGGGAATATTGCCAAAATAAAAAATTATTTAAACCAGTCACACTCCCGCCGCAGGTGGTGTGAGTTTGCATTTCTAATTTTAAGTATTAATTTATTGAAAATTATAACACGATGCTTTATATTTAAAATATGAAATATAAACTCGGATCATCGATTTTTGCATTATTAGTTTCTATTTTTATCAGTTATGCTGTTACTATAGAAGTCTTCCATACTCATACAAGCTTTCAGCATAACTGCCCCATTTGCCACTTTCAACTAAATGATTCTTCAGATGTTCAAAATACAATTAGTTCCATTACGTTTGCTATCATACAATTTTATGAAGTTGTTCCATACTTTTCGTTTCAACAAATTACTCAACAGTCCACCTCGCGTTCACCCCCAACAACTGTATAACCCAATTATTGCGTCACAATATCAACCAACTGTCTGTTTGTGCTCGTACAGGGGCAAACTGTTCTTAGCAGAATGGAATACATCGTTACTAATCAGTAGCAGTGATTTTGTAGTGAATAACACTCTTAGCAAGGAGGATAAAAATGCAAAGATTATATATAGTATGTATAGCTTTTATAATGGCAGCAGGTTTTTCATCAGTTACTATCGCTCAGGAAAACCAAAATATTTCTGATCCGTTTAGCCAGGCAAAATTTGTGCCTGATATTGCAGTGATTGTGGATACTGCTTATGCGTACCGGACTGTAAAAGATTTTAATACCTATGAACAGCCAGGTTTTATTCATCCACATCACCATGAAGAATCCGGGGAACATCACGAACATGACTTGAATCAGAGTAATGGCTTTAATTTCAACTATGCCGAGATTTCTTTCTACTCGCAGGTTGACCCATACTTTGATTTGTTTGCAGTTGTCCATGCGTCAACTGATGGTGCTGAAGTTGAAGAAGCATACTTTACTACGCAGCAATTGCCTTTTGGATTAAAAATTAAAGGCGGCAAGTTCTTAAGCGCAATTGGCCGTCTCAATGATCGCCATGCTCATTATTGGGATTTTGCTGATATGCCATTAATATACAAAGCCTTTTTTGGCCCACAGCTTAATGAAATTGGCGTGCAGGTAATCTGGATTGCACCGCTTCCCTTTTACATGCTTATTGGAGGTGAAATACTTAAAGGACAGAATGAAGCAAGCTTTGGCACAGAAGGATTCAGTAACAATGACATATCAATAGAAGAAGCAAACTACCCCAACGTATATACCGGATATATTAAAACATCGTTTGATAGTGGAAACTTTACTGTGCTACTTGGATCATCTGGAATATACGGCAAAACGCGGATAAACCATGGTATAGAAGACACTGACGGTCATGCCTTTTATGGGACAACCTATATTGTTGGTGCTGATGTAACGCTGCGATATGATTTCAACTCGTATCAATATATTGCCCTGCAATCTGAATACTTGTACCGACATAAAGACGGGGATTTTTATGAAAATGATGGTTCCACAACAACTATCGAAGATTTTACCGCAAAGCAATCTGGTTTATACAGCCAGCTTATTGTGCGCGCAGGTAAACTCACACGCATTGGCTTACGGTATGACCTGCTAGCTCAAAATAATGTTAATGTTAAATCTGGTTTGCCCAATAATATGCCGCGTTACAGCGCCATGTTTGAATACAACCCCACAGAATTTTCAAGATTCAGGCTGCAATACAATTATGACAAAACGCTGTACAGTGAAACAGGCAACAAGACTAACCACGAAATCATAGTGCAGTGTAATTTATCAATTGGTGCACACGGTGCACATAGTTTTTAACTCAAATATTTAATCAGAGGAGCATTACTATGAAAACAGTACAAAAGATATTTTTCACTTTATTTTCAATGTTAATGATGTTTATGCTTTATCTGGATAATGTGTATGCAAAGGATGTGGCGATAGTTACTACGTATCAGTACATTGCAAGCATAGCTCAACAGATTACCGGTAATGCCGCAAAGGTTACCTACCTTGCGCCATCGCAGTTTGACCCGCATTTCATTGTTCCTAAACCTTCGTATATTGCAAAGCTGCGTGATGCAGACTTACTCATTATAAACGGTGCACAGCTAGAGATAGGCTGGTTGCCACCTTTATTGCGGCAGTCAAACAATCCAAAAATCAATACCGGTAAGTTAGGTTTTTTAGACCTTTCACAATTTGTAACAAAGATTGAAGTCCCTGCAGCAGTTTCACGCGCACAGGGCGATATACATCCAGAAGGCAACCCACACTTTTCCCTTGACCCATATAATATTCCACTTTTGGCAAAAGCTATTTACGATCGTCTGTGTGCGATAGCTCCTGAAAATAAATCTATATACACGGAAAATTTCAATACTTTTACTACAAAGTGGAAGAATAAACTTTCTGAATGGGATAAAACCATGCAAAAGATGGCAGGTAAAGATGTAATTGAATACCACAAACTATATGACTATTTTTTCATGCGCTTTAAAATAAATATAGCAGGAACTATAGAACCAATTCCGGGGATTCCTCCAACATCAAAACATATTGCATCATTAGAAAAATATATGGATGCTATTGATATTATTGTGCAGGATGTATATCATCCGGATGACGCTTCCCAATACCTTGCAAAGAAATTTTCAAAGCCTTTGGTTGTTCTTCCTCACGATGTGGGTGCAACAAAAGACGCCACTGATATCTTTGCATTGTTTGACAGCATGGTACGGAGGATAACACAATGATAGATATATTATTTACAGCATTTTTGTTGTCGGTAGTATTAGTTGGGATCCATTCCTATTTTGGCCTTGAGATCATAAAGCGGGGGATTATATTTACTGATTTAGCAATTGGGCAGATGGCTGCATTTGGTGCAGCCATCTCCCTGCTCTTTTTTGATGGCAGCTTCATTTACCTCATTTCACTTTCATTTGCTATTGTAGCTGCAATTTTCATTGCTTATTCCACAAAAAGGTCCCCATATCCCGAAGCCATTATTGGGCTGCTATATGCTTTTTCATTATCTGCAGTGTATATTGCACTGAGTAAAACTTATCATGGCATGGAAGAATTTCAAAGACTTCTTGCCAGCGATATCCTTTTTACTCCTTTACATAAAATAATCGAAACAGCAGTTATTTATTCGGTTATTGGGATTGCACTTTTTGCCCTACATAGAAATATAAAGAACAATGGCGTCAAAAATATTCTTTTCTTTGTGCTTTTTGCAATAACCGTTACCAGTTCGGTAAAATTAGCCGGCGTACTCATAGTTTTTGCGCTGTTACTTTCGCCAGCAATGTTAGCTCTTTCATTACATGCAAAACATCCACTGATTATTGCATGGATTGCAGGAACTGTTATTAATATTATCTCAATATGCTTATCATACAGATTTGACCTGCCAACAGGCTATACGCTTGTTGCAGTGCATACATTGACTGCCATGAGTACAGGTATAATACCCATTAACCAATCAAAAGGGTGGAAGCGTAACATAAAAAAAGTAGCACTTAAATCTAAAAAGATTACATTAGACTATATTTTAGATGAACGATATAAATAATTCACTTTCAGTGTAATGAATATTTTCATAGATACTTCAGCTTTAATTAAACGTTATGTTAATGAAGATGGCTCTGATGTTTTACAATTATCGATTTTGACGAATCTGTCATTCTTGTGGCAAAAGATTTAATTATGCACCACGGATTGAAAACGTTGGATTCAATCCAATTATCTTCAGCCTTATTAATAAAAGATGTCATTAATTATTTTGTTTGTTGCGATAACAGATTAATTACCGCAGCAAAAAAAGAAAAATTAAAAATCATCAATCCTTTATCACGATAGTTTTTCTTTGACTTTCTTCTCAACAATTTTGTTTTTAAATAGGGTCAAATACGGTACAACTGCATCATTTTTAAAGCTGCCTGTACCATCATAGGTTAAACTTACTACCGGTACACCTGTAACCTCATGAATCTTCTGTGCCATTGCCTCAGTGATGAGTGATGGGCAGCAGAACGCCGGGCTTGTTTGCACAAACAACGATATATCCGGATAATGCTGTAACAGTGCAAATATCTTTATCAAATTATCAAACGATTCGCCGGTATGATACATCGTAACACCAAATTGTGACAGCACCTTTTCAAAATCAACAGTATATACCGGATTAGGTTCACCTAAAAGCTTTTCAAAATAGCTGTAGTATCTTTGTTCCATAAGCTCAACAGCTGTCAGCAATGTTTTACCGGTAACTATCGCCCCATATTTGCCTTCCCTGAACCATTTCTTAAAATAAGGATTGGCAACCATCTTGGCATAATAATTGTAAGGCGTTGTGATAACCTCACCACCATGCTTTTCAATGAAAGCTATAAGATTTTGATTCATCACATCGTTGTCACGAACATATAGATCACCAAAGATTGCAACTTTGGAACGGTTGGTGCGCCTCACTTTTATTGCATTGAAGCGCTTAACCATGTTGCCTAATGCTTCTGACCACTCCATTTCATCTTTAAAAGCCTGCTCAAATTCTTGCATGGTTTGTTCAATAGCCTTATCAGTTGAACCTGCGATGTATTCATACGGTCGGTAATGGCAACCTACTCTGCGCAGCAATCCACTAAACATGAAAGCAAAATACGTATAGATTGCCGCTTTAACTGAAACCTCTTTAAAAGATATATCACCAACAAAAACCTGTGTGTTTTCAAAGCCTTTACCATAACTATCAAAAATACTTTTTGCAAAATATGGATACATGCGGATATTACAAGATATTTCCGAATCAGCCATCCACAGAATTGTATTGGCAGGATTAAGTTTATGCTTTTCGACATAATCAATATATTCATACGCAACGATGTTCAATGGAATACACTGCCCCGTATTGGTTCGCGTGCCTTTTGCAATGAGTGCCTCATCTTCATACAATATATGTGCATTAATGCCTTCACGCTGTAAGTTTGCTCTAAGCAGTCGTGCTGCCATCATATCCCAGTTGGGCAATAGCACCGTCTTTCCATGTAATGAATCACGTATAATTTTTGGAACAACACTCACATCTGAAGCAGATGCCGCTGAAGATGTATAATGATTCTTAAACGAACGTATTGCTGCTTCTATACGTGTTTCGTACCCAACAGTTGAATCATGCTCATCAAGCTGCAAAATTAAATATGGTTTGCCTGCTTTGTCCATGATGCGTTTGAAGTATTCCATCACAAATGAATCAGGTGCACACTTAAACGATGTTACCAGTACCGGATACAATCCATCTTTCTTTGATACAACATGTGCTGCTTCAATTATCTTTGATGCATAGAGCCAGTGAAATGCTTTAAGCAAATCTTTTATATCGTCAACATCATCCTTAGTATAGTGAATCATATCCTGATACAGTACCGGGATTCCAAAATTCACAAACATTGAAGGTATGGATTTGTTCATTGACTCGGGCAACACATTATATGGCCTGCCAAGCAATACTACTGCCATGCCATTATGTGATTGTAAAAATTGATTTCCTACTTTAATAAGCTTTTTGCTTTTTTCCTTATGCGATGCGATTGCCTGTTCAAATGCCATCATGATCTCAAGATAATTTGCGTTAATACCCATCTTTTTGCATGCATTAAACAATGCAATTCTGCTTTGCAATGGCTGTATTTCATAATTAAGTATGGGCGATAGTAACTTTTGACTAGCTTCAGGCAGCAGATAGCCCAGTGCAGGCGCAAATTGTGTATAGTAACAATATTGCCTGCGCGCCTCTTCTGGTGCATCCTTTTCTATATAGAATGGCGCAAAGATGTAATCGCACTTATCAATAAGATATGCAATGTGACCATGAAAAGCTGCCATTGGTGCACAGAATTCCGCCTGTGCCAAACACTTACCGGTAGCTACCGGGTCAGGGCAATCCATGCTGGTAGTAACACTAACACCCAGGCGTTCAAAGAAATCTATCCACAAGTCAAGTTCATCAACTAAATGCAATGCAGCAGGTATTCCAACAGTTGCAGATTGGTTCTTTGTTTTTTTGGGAACAATTTTCTTGCGTTCTCTTGTAAAATCAAATACACCTTTTGATTTGCTAACAAACTTTTTATAGTGATAATCACGGCCACACAAAAATCCATAGGCAACTATTTCGCCACTAATTTCAGCTACTTTTAATTTACAGTGGTTTGTACATAAATTGCATGTTTCATTTTTTATTGGTATTTCTAGTTTATACAGGTCTATGCCACGGAATTTTGTCTTCCCGCTATATGTTTCCATTACCTCAAGTGCACAGCCCAATGCACCGGTTAAATGGCAATACTTTGAAACAAAGATTGGCTTTTGTAACCGCTGTTCAAAAGCTGCCACCAGCGCCTTGTTTTTTGCCGTTGCACCCTGAAAGCATATACAATTGCCGATCTTTGCCTCACCAGAAACCTTTGAAAGATAATTTTCAACTACTGAATGAAGCACTGTTGCTAACAGCTCATCAGTGGAGTAGCCTTTACTCATTAAATAATTTATATCTCGTTCCATAAATACAGTGCAGCGGTCACTGGCAAGCGGGGATTGTTTGCCTAATGCCCGTTCAGCATACTCTGATAATACACATCCTAATTTATATGCCTGCTCTTCGATGAAACTTCCAGTTCCCGCTGCACATACATTATTCATCTGTGAAAATACCACATTGCCATTTTTAAGCATGGTAAATTTTGAATCCTGTCCACCAATCTCAATGATGGTATCTACATCCGGATTCAAGGCAACAGCAGCCTTTGCGTGTGCGGAAATCTCATCTAAAATAACATCTGCGCCAATGAGTGTTCCTATGAACTTTCGCCCTGAACCGGTTGTAGCTACACCTTTTATGGTTAATGCAACTCCTTTTTGCTGTGCATACGAATCAAGTGCTTCAAACAAGGATTGCACAGCCTCCAGTGGCTTACCGGCAGTGCGTGTATAAAAACCAGCAACCATATTTCCGGAACTATCGGTAACGGCCATCTTTGTACTTGTTGACCCTATATCAATGCCAATAAAGGCTTCCGTTTCTTTTGAAAATGTAGCGTAAATATCAACCTCAACATCATGCTTTGCATGATACACATACGATTCAATGCCTTCAAAATCAGGATATTGGCTTAACACAATATCAAGCTTTTCATAATTATATTCTTTGAGTTTTAGTTCATGATTAAATTCAACCGGCATTTCACTGCCATCTGCTCTAAAGACAGCCCATAGTGCAGCACCTAAACTACCATACAGGTGCGATAGCTCCGGCACAATAACAGTTGTATCAAGAATGGTTTCCAGGTGTTTAATAACCGCTTTATTCAACGACACGCCACCAACAATAGCAACCGGTTGTGCAGGCTTCTTGCTTGCAAACAGCGTATCGGCAATATTGCGTGCAAGCCCATAACACAGCCCGTCACAGATTTCGTGAATGCTATAGCCTTCTTGCTGTGTATGTATAAGGTCGGTTTTTGCAAATACTGCACAACGTGAAGCAATCTTGGGTATGTCGCCTACATTCTTTAAAGCCAGTTCCGATAGTTCCTGTGAACCAGCCAGTTGCAATCGTCGTGCCTGCTGATCCAAAAAGCCACCGGTTCCTGCAGCACAGCTTGTATTTCCACGATACTGTGAGTAGTTGCCATACTCATCAAATTCAATAACACCAAACTTTTCACCACCAATAATGACAAGTGTGCGGATATGCGGCAGATATTCTTTAACAGCCTGAACATACGCAACCTGTGTATTAACTTGGGAAGCCTTGACTACTTGTGGCGTAGATGAAGTGATGGCTATCTGGCAAACTTTCTTCAGTTGTTTTTCATTGAAATAGTGCTCAATGGTTTCTTTTATTTTGCCATGATGATAGGTATAACAGGTATCAATAATATGTTTATGTTCATCCATAAGGGCAATTGAAAGCGTTGTGGAACCTGCATCAATACCTATAAAATATTTACCATCAGCGTCAAAGCTCTTTTCCATAGTATTCACCTCTTTATTTGTATGACAATATTAAATATGACATATATGCTTATAATGTTTATTTATATAATTATACACATTGAAGATAAATAATCAATAAAAAATTTTTAAAATAAAGCTTAAAAATAAAATAAAAAGGCAAGAAACACATCTTGCCTTAATACCGTAATGAAATATATCTTTTATAAGAATTTACTTTATTACTTATAATACTTTCCAAACTGCAGTCTTCGTAAAATTGGGGCAACTATGGCACCTAAATAACGCAGAGCAATGTAGTTAAATTTTAAATCTATAAGCTCTATAAGATTACCATCCATATCCTGCATAAAGACCCACTCATTGGGTCCTGTTTTTTGTGGATCACATAAAAAAGTTACACCTTTATCTTTTAGCTTTTTATACCATTTCTTTACATTTCGAACATCTAATGTTATGTGTGTTAATCCAATCTTATTCCAGCAAACTTTTTCAGAAGGGATGGCCGGAGTAAATTCAAATATCTCAAGTACTGCTCCACCAGGGGTACGTAAAAATCCAAGGCGTAATTTTGTATTTTTTAATCCATACAGGCTATATAATGCTTCTACCTGTTTTTCATCCATAGTTTCTTCGGCAACCAGCGGAAACTTAAACATGTCCCAGTACCATTGTACAGCCTTTTCAAAATTACTAACGGTGATTCCAACATGGCTTAATGATTTTACTTTCATGAACCCTCCTGTTTTTATGAGTTTACTCCCCTCTTCTTGCTAAGGAGAGGGGCTTGGGGTGAGGTTCTCATCCACCATCATTCCTAATCTGACCGGGAATCTATTATTTTATAAAGCACTTATGACGCCAATTGTCCAACCATATTCATAAATGACCCTATCTCCTTGCCATATTCTGGTGATCCTTCAATAACCAAAATACGGTTAATTGAAGCTTCAATCATATCGGTTGTTTGTAATAAAATACCCAGAGCACCATCTATACTGTCAAACTTGAATTCAACAAACGGCTTGGATCGGGTGTATTTGCCTCTGCCTGCTTTTGAATTCCCTGCCTTCATTCTAAGATACGAAGCTATATCGGTACCCGTAACCGACCATGCAAAAGTTCTGTCAGGGCTTTTTTGGCAAAATTTTGATATTTCAGGATGGCCTGCTTTATTCAGCTGACTTATCCCTAATGGCAATAAATACAGCATCAACCGCACCATTAGTTCTTTATCTTCAGGCTTCTTTGGAGGTGTTTTCCTGCCAATAATCTTTAGTGCCAGCAACAGGTTAACTGCTTTCATTAACAGTTTCAGTTTGGTTAATCCTTTTATAGAGGGTACTGCTGGCTTACCTGCAAAAAATGCATTCATTGTTTTTACATCCTTAAATGTGAATACAATATCAGGTTTTTCATGAATGCCATATTTTACATCCAGTACACCATCAGTAAATTGCAGATACCCACCAATATCACCGGCATCATCCTTTGCTACAAACTGCACCACACCATTAAGCCCTTTATATTTTGCAGCCATTTTTGGCCTATACTCCAATATAACCTTTGTAAGTGGCAATGCGGCTTTTAGGAAAATTGTTGATGCAAACAATTCGTTCTGGGTTGCCATATTACACCTCGTCTTCCCAGTCTTCAGTTTGTTCAAAATCCTTGCCCATTATTTGCCGTACTTTTTCAATAATCTTATTCTGGTCAAAACCATAGTAGTTTTGCAAATCTTCAGGTAGTCCAATAATGGCAAACTCATCAGGAATTCCAACTGATTCAAATGCACAGGCTTTCCCGCTTTTCACTATCACCTCAGCTACAGCACTGCCTAAACCACCATAAATGTTGTGGTCTTCAAATGTAACAATTCGCCGTGTTTCCATAACAGCTTTCATGATAGCCTCTTCATCAATAGGCTTTATTGTATGCATATTAAGTACACGGACACTCAGCCCATCTTCCTTTTCCAGTATACCAGCAGCATGGTAGGCATTATACGCAGCAGCACCGCAGGCTATAATCGTAATATCAGTTCCATCACGCAGCTGAACTGCCTTGCCTATCTGAAATCCGTAATCAGTTTTTTCATATAAGAATGGGTCAAATCCACGGTTAATACGAATATACACAGGGCCTTTGTGTTCATATGCGGCAATGACTGCATTTGCAGTTTCAATCCCGTCTGCCGGAGCTATCACCACCATATTGGCAAACGAGCGCATGACAGCTAAATCCTCAGTACAATGATGCGTGGTGCCTGCCTGGCCAAACGATGTACCAGCATGTGTTGCAATAATTTTTACATTAAGATTGGGATAACAAATGTCCGTACGAACCTGTTCAGCAGCACGCAGCGATGCAAATACCGCAAATGTGGAAACAAACGGAGTGAGTCCCGATTTTGCAAGCCCGGCAGCCATACCAAACATGTTCTGTTCAGCAATGCCAGCATTAAAAAACCTATTGGGGAATTTTGCCGCAAACTGGCCAATTTTTGTGGACTTGGCCAAATCAGCCGAAAGCCCAACAATGTCATTATGCTTTTCAGCTAAATCACATAACACTTTACCATAAATTTCAGCCGTTGACATATTGGCAGTGTCAACGATTGTATATGTTAATCCATCAGCAGCCATTGTTTTCCTCCTTATTTACATTTCACAATAATGTTTGTCTATACAGGCTTTGGCAAGCTCAACCTTTTCACTGTCCAGTCCACCATAGTGCCATTCATATTTGTCTTCCATAAAATCTACACACTTACCCTTAATGGTATGAGCAATTATAACAACCGGTGCCTTATCTTCTTTCTGAGCATATTCAATTGCATCAGCTAACGCATTAAAATCATGACCATCAACTTCCTTAACAATCCAGCCAAACGCTTTCCATTTATCCGCAAACGGTTCAAGGCGCATTACTTCTTCTGTTGGCCCATCAATCATCATCCTGTTGCGGTCAACGATAGTTATTAAATTAGTAACCTTATAGTGCGCAGCAGCCATTGCGGCTTCCCACACTGAACCTTCATCACATTCACCATCTCCCATTATACAGTACGTTAGCCATGATTTATTCTGCAAACGTGCACCCAGTGCCAACCCCACAGATATTGGCAAACCATGACCCAACGAACCGGTTGATGCATCAACACCCGGGACCTTATTGCCATCTAAGTGCATCCCTAAGATTGAACCCGTGTGGTTGTATTCTTTCAGCAATTCTTTTGGAAAGTAGCCTTTGTCAGCTAAAATTGGCGCATACCCAACACCAGCATGCCCCTTGCTTACTACAACTCTGTCTCTGTCAGGCCACTGTGGATTTTTGGGATCTATCCGTAAATACTTATAATATAAAATAACCATAATTTCAGTAAAACTCAAAGAGCCACCCACATGGCCACCACCAGCCCAATAAACAGTGTCAATGGTGTCTTTTCGTATCTGACAGGCTTTTTCTTTAAACTTCTGTAACTCTTCATTGCTTAAAGGCATATATGTCCTCCAAATTTATAAAATTTTCAAAAATATTTTGGGCGATAGTTACTGTTATAGTACACCTATTTTACAAATAAACACAAGCATTAAAAAGCATCACCGTATTTCTTCTTAAGCAGTTTGCATACATCATCAACGATATTCCATGTCTTCTGAATGTCCTTTTCAGTATGTGCAGCAGATACAAACCAGTTATGGTGTGAAGTAAAATAGGCGCCACGAGCCGTGCACTCAGCACACCACTCCTGATGCAGCATATTGCTTGGATCATTGGTTATACGAACATAGGGCATTGAATACGCACCGGTTACTTTTAAATCATATCCATATGATGCACAAATCTTAACCATGCCATCAAAAAGCTTTTTGCCAATCTTATTCATCAGTGCAGGTCCGTTAATACGCTTTAACTCTTTTATTGTAGCAAGCGCAGCTGTCATGGGTACAGCTTGATACCAATAACTGCCTGTGTAAAAAACCTTTGCAGCAACAGTACGTAATGCTTCAACGCCAACCAATGCCGAAATGGGATACCCATTGGCAATAGCTTTACAGTAACATGCCAGGTCAGGTTTGAATCCAAAGTATGCGCCTGAGCCACGCATATCCAACCTGAATCCGCAACGTACATCATCAATGATAAGAACTATGCCATGTTTGGTACACAGTTCGCGAATACGCTGCCAATAATCTTGAGAAGGGAATTCACTATCGGCAAATGTTGGATGATGGTATGGTGAAGAAATAAACCCTGCAATGCCATCAGGATCAGCAGCAATTGCGTCCTCAAACTGTTTAACATTATTCCATTCAATTCCAATTATGTTAGCCACATCTTCTTCTATAACCCCATAATGGCCATACCCCTGCATCCAGGGAGCAACGCCATGATATCCGCCTTTTATCATGACAATTTTCTTTTTGCCGGTTGCAGCACGTGCAATCATGATAGCCAAGTTTGTGGTATCACCGCCATTTTTTGCAAAAAAAGCCCAGTCAGCACCGGCAATGGTTGAACATAACATTTCTGCCAGCTCCACCATAATCTTTCCCGGAGCGGACATGCAATCACCCTTTTGGCGTTGCTGGCTTGCTGCTGCCTCAACCTTAGGATGATTATATCCCAACACCATAGGTCCGTATGCACACATATAATCTATAAATTCATTACCATCAACATCCCAGAAACGCGAGCCCTTTGCCCTTTCAGCAAAAAACGGATACATCGCCGCTGGTACAAATGGTGCAGGGCTAAAATGCCCCGGAATTCCACATGGTATAACCTTCAAAGCCTGCCTGAATAATTTTTGTGAGTTAGGATATGTATACGTTTTGCTTTTTATTTTTGCCGCTGAACTCTGTGTTGCGCTTTTAGCTTCTAATTTCATAATAACACCTCATACAATAATTATTTATGCTAAATATAATGCAATCCTGTCCAGAACAGGGCTTACTGCATCTAGCCATTCAATATGCCCTTTAGTAGCAACAGCTCCAGATGCTATCGCACTAAATGCATCCATCTTTCCATTTAAAAAATCATTGGCTATCTTCATTGATTTGAATTGTAACACTGCCATTGGTTTTTCATGGTAACCTTTATGTACTTCAAAGTCATTGCCCTTTTGCTCAATATACACAGCCGGGCCTTTATCAACATTCATCATAAGCATGCTGCCTTTGATTTTCTTTGCTATGTGTTTCCCAATGGGATCAAAGAGCAGCAATTCTTTCAGTGCAAATAAAGCTGTGTTTAAGGTCATGACGGTATTTATTATCACAAAACTGTTATCTTTTAATTTTTGCTCATCAGGCTTTAGATAGTATTCTAACCGTTGGGTTAGTTTTGGAAATTCCTTTGTTAAAAAGCCAAGTTTTGTTATGCCTTTTAGTGGGATAGGATTTGCTTTGCCATCAAACATCTTATTCAAATGAGCAGGAGAAGTAAAATATAATACTATATCAGCTTTTCGTGAGCTATTTTCTGACACTGTACATTTGCCATTTTCAAAAATCAGATACACTTTTCCGCTATTTTTAACACTAAACTTTATTGTAACATTCCAGTCTTTTATAAGGTTTTTTGCTTCTTCATCATACTGAACAAGATCTTCAATATTCTGTAAAACAGCATATAGATGTAACCGTGATTTTATGAAATCATAACCCATGTTCTTCCTCCTTTATATATAATTATTTATACTAAGCATAATTCTTGTTAGGATTTCGGGCTCAAGTATCTCTGAAATTTACATTTTGCAGTTTTCATAATTACTATACTAATAATAGTCTAATGAGTGAGTACTTACTCATATATAATATATAAAAAATCTGTCAACAAAAAAAATATTTTATCTTACGAATTTTTTCCGCAACAATGTTTATATTTTTTTCCGCTACCACAAGGACAGGGGTCATTACGACCTATTTTTATATTTTCATCTAAACTTAAATCATCTTCTGCCATTTCATCCAACTGTTTGTTTGCATGAAATAACAAAACCTCATAAACGGTATTAAAATTAGTTAACAATTCCTTTTTTAATGATTTTTCAATCTGTTGTTCATCATATTCATCACGATTGATTCCTGTCAGCTTTATATGGTTTTCTAACAAATAATTCCTGTACTGTTCGTAGTTTGCTATCATGTCGCTTGTCGCAACTGCCACAAATATAAATTGTTCATAATTTAAATTTTCAAGATTAAAAGTGTCATCATTATTAATAAATACATTATAAAAAGATAACGTTTCATCCACAAACCAAAATTCTGGAAAAAAGTCTACTGATTGAATAAAGCCATTACACCATTCTTTCAACTTATCAAAATATTTAACATCTGGATTAGAAGTATTATAATTGAACGGAAAATCCAATTTATCTTCAAGAAAAGCTTGTATATAATAATCCAGTGCACTATAAAATACATCTAAAATTAATTCCTTTTGTTCAATTGAAGTAAATTTAGGTAAAACACCTCCAAATATAGGTTTTAAAAAATCATCAGGTTCATAATCCATAGGTACTATCGCTAATCCAAACAGATAGCCTTTAAGCTCATTCATAGTCATTGGAGGGATATCATTTGAAGCCAAACCTTTAATTACTCTTCTTATTCCTTCCTCAAACGTTTTGGGTATAACTTGCATGCTCATAAAAAACCCTTTATATTTTTAATACATATAAACTCTAAAAATTCATGAACACATTGCGTATAGACCAATGTATTTTAAAACATTTTCTTGAAACCTTAGAATAACTACAAACTGTATAAATATAAGTTATAATTACTTCAAAAATAATTATAGAACTCTTTATTGCAACACTTATTTGAATTAAGATCTAAAAATTCTTTTATTATTAATGGTTTTCACTTTCAAATAGTAGTGCATAAAGGTGCATATCTTTTTTCAGACAAATTAAATTCTAGTGATTGCCGCTTGCCTTGTTCATCAATATATTGAGCCTGAAATATATCGCTGATTTCAGCGCCATTTTTTAATTCTATATATCCATATTCAACCAATTGAAGTAAAAATGTCCGTATTACTCCAAACGACATCTTCTGTATATTTACGTCACCATGATGTTCGTGGTCGTACAAACCCAAATTGACATCAGCAATTTTATAATTGCCTAACACAGCATCAATGTTAATCCCTGTCTCAACGCCATACATCTGCCAGAAGCTCACCTTTGTAAAGAAGGAAAGCGTACCGGCAACCTCCCCGCTTAATGGATAAGCAAATTGCCGCAGAGGTTCTAAATTACTATGAGCTATCGCCGAAAATAAAGGTTGTGCCACATATTTTTTTACCCTGCCCATTTGCCGCCAGAAACTTGCCTTGGCAAAATCATACCCTTGCAATACTGCACCAGCCAATCCCAAGACAAAATGTGTACCAAAGTATTTGGCAAGAACATCGGCATCCAGGAAAACCACTACCGTATTGTTCATATCAGCCTTATGCCCGGTAATAAGATAATACAGGGATCTTCGCATGTCAGCACCCTTGCCTTTTTCAATGCCCATATCCGGCACATTAATTGTATTGCATAATATCACCTTTGCCCTGCTACTGGCTTGTTTAGCTTTTATTTCCGTCAATTCTTCCTTTTCATCATCAACACGCCGATGGGACACAAATATCTCATCAACGCATTGCATTGCGTCAATTAGCTTTATTTTTTTATAGATAAGCTCCGCCTCACGCTCACCAAAGGTGGAAAATATCACATAGATCTTTTTATTGCCTTTTAGCTTTACAAGGCTTTCATCATTGTAATCACTTGCTTCAAAATAATCAATTGCCCGCATAACTATCTCTCATGAAAATTATTTAAGTATTTTCTAAAATATTTGTAACTTTTTTACAATTCTATTGTATATTATATATATGATAGTTCAAGTAATATTTTTTCATATTTAAGGGGATGACTATGAAATCAACAAAAAGAACATATACTTTCCACTGCACAAAACCATTGAATGAAAAGCAGATTGCTAACATACAAAGGCTTCTGGGCGTGGATTATATAGACTACAACAACCCTAAATGTACAATTAGCTATGATTTACAATTTATAGACAGGCAGCTAATTATACGGCATTTACAACAGGAAAATATAGAATATAAAATGTCATTGCTGCATAAAGCGTCAAATGCTCTTGAAATTTTTTCGGAGAAGAATATTATTAAGAACAACAGGCTTTTGCCTTTTTATAATTAATATTCTGTTTCCCTATGTTACTGTCAAAAATTAAACAGATACTCATTATAACTCTCCTTTTATTTCTTATTTCGTGTTCATCATCTGACAAAAAATTTTCAGATGAATATTGGCATAAGGAAGTTTTAAATACTGATACTTCTTTACTGTATGCCCCTCACTTTAAGAATGGGGAATTTTTTAATCCATGGATGCCCATGAAAAATCGCAGCTTTTTCCATTTTATTGAATGGACATTTTCAAAAAAATCAAATTCATATAATGAAGAAGAAAAAAGTTATTTACCACAAGTTATCTCCCATCCACTGGAAAGGATACAGTCACTTGGAAATGCTGATTTTATTATGTGGGTTGGCCACAACACCTTTCTGATTAGAATTGATGGCACATACTTTATTACTGATCCAATTTTTTCTGAAAGAGCACTGCTGCCTAAACGCTTAACTCCACCAGGGATATCAATTGATGAACTTAAGCAAATAACCACTGACATACATGTGATAATTACCCACAACCATTATGACCACTTAGATGAAGACAGTATAAAACAATTGCCTGAACATGCAGTGTTCTATGTACCATTGGGCCTAAAAGATTATTTTAATTCTCTGGGGATGAATAATGTAGTTGAGCTTGACTGGTGGCAGGAATATGCTAATGACAAAATATTTAAAATAGTATCACTTCCCAAACAGCACTGGTCAAAGCGCGTTACTCAATCCACAAACAGTACACTATGGGCAAGCTATATGCTTATAACTCCTAAACTGACTATTTATATAGCAGGTGATAGTGGCTATTTTATTGGGTATCGCGAGTATGGAAAGAAATTTCCTCATATTGATTATGCATTATTGCCAACAACAGCATACCATCCGCGGTGGTTTATGCATTATGCACACATGGATGTAAATGAGGCACTCATGGCATTTGAGGATTTAGGAGCAAAGTATTTCATCCCAACACAGTGGGGCACTTTTGCTCTTGGTGAAGAGCCACCAGGTTTTCCGGCTCTTGACCTGAAACGAAAAATAAAGGAAAAAGGCCTTGACCAAACGCGCTTTCTAATAATGGACATCGGTGAGATCAAAATATTGAAAAAATAAATTCATTTAACCTCCACCTATTTGTGGAAATATTGCAATAACATCCCCATCCTTTACTTTATTATGTAACTCGGCATGCTTACCATTTATCAGAATTACCAGTTTTTCCTTCTTAGAAATTTTTAAATTTTTACGGATGGCATCAATGGTAATGGTTTTTTTTATTTCAACATCTCTTACATCAAACCTGCCTTCTTGAAGTTTAGCAAAAAGTTTTATAGTGATTTTCATATCAATCAACCACTGCCACTTTAACATATATTAAATCATTCTGATGCCGTGATAATAATGTAACGGCAGCTGAATTTTGTAAAATATTACCTTTGTAATGTATAATATTTTTTTTAAAAACGCTTTTATTTTCTTTTATGAGCGATAGTAATGTTGATCCAACAATAAAGATACCCCTTGTTAAAAATAACATTACGTTATCCGATAAAACCGTATTAAATAGCTTTATAGTAACCAAACCTTCTTTCTTAGTTGCGGTAGTACTTTCATTAAGTTTCATAGGATACGATATTGTATTACGAAAAGATTGGAAAGGGCTCTTTATTCGCATAACAGCACCAACAAGGCCAGGCATGGCTCCTGATAACGATAACGTTGAGTTGTTCTTTATGAAAGTATTATTAAGATCATCTACTGGTTTGCAGTCTAAAAACACTGTTTTTATGTTATTCAATATATACTCTTCACTCAAACCACATTGAAGAAGAAATTCCATGATTGAAGTGCCAATGTATGTTTTGATGAAAAACCCTTTTTGTATAATGGGTATGAATATGTTAATTTTATTATGTGGTACTATTAAATTGATAGATATATCATTCTGTGATGTCATTTTCCGTCAGCACCAAAAAGCATTATACAGGGACAATCTATATTTTTTACGTTATTAGATTGTCCCTGCATTATATTTACTACGTTTTACCAGTTAAATACTTGATCCAGTTCTTCATCCTTGACTTGAAATACTACATTATGAGGTGCTATTTTCTCCTTCTTAAAGTAGTGAGGCAAGCGATCATGTTCTTTTGTAAATCCAGCACGCGTATTAAAATCTCTTTCCATTTTTAACACCTTTTTGCCCAGTTCAACCACATCAGAATCCTTCATGTCCAATCCATAAAATGCATTAATCAAATCTAATAATGCCTGGAAAGTTTCAGGCTGATCCATTATTGCAAAAGCTATAAATAAACACATTCCTGTGGAATCTATAGCTGCAGTTGCTATCTGTAAATTTCTTGATAACTCAATTTGCCCCTCAGGTTTCAATGGATCAACAAATCCACCAACTTTCAGAATATTAGTAGCAATTGCATATCCGGCAGTATGGTCGGCACCCATTGTACTTGTTGCATACGTTACGCCAATACCCTGTACAGCTCTGGGGTCATACGCCGGCATTGCCTGACCCTTAACAACAGGTGCCCGCTCAATACCAAATGCTTTAGCGGTAAAAGCGGCACCATTGCCAAGAATTCTGCCAAGTGGGGTGCCTTTCCCAACTTCATGAAGAAGTTTGATTGCTGCTTTACCATCACCAAATTTTGCAAGGCCTGCTTCCATGGCTACCGCAATCGTTGCACCCATTTCTATAGTATCCAACCCATAATTATCATCCCAGTAATCAAGTGTTGCTATCACATCTAAATCATCAATTCCGCAATTGGCACCATGCGCCCAAATCGTTTCATATTCAGGCTGCTTTGTCACATAATTGCCTTTTTTATCCACATATATACCCGAACATTGTATTACACACCCTCTATGGCATCCATGTGTTGCCACACCACCACGTTTTGTTTCAGTTTCTGCCAAGGTTTCGCCACTTATCTTGGAAACACCCTCAAATTGCCCTTTGCTAAAATTATTTGTTGGATATGCGCCAGCTTCATTAATAATATTTGCCAATACATTTGTGCCATAGGCAGGCAAACCCTGTCCTGTTACAGGGTGTTTCTTTAAACCATCAACCCACCGTTTATTGGCTTCTCTGAATTTTTCTGGATCTTTTGGCTCTCTGTTTCTTAATCCTGTTTCATCAATCACGATAACTTTAACACCCTTGGAACCCATAACCGCACCAACGCCACCACGACCTGCATGCCGTGTTGGTCTTACTTCCATATCAGTAATTGCTATTGAAGCTGCCGACATTCTCATTTCCCCAGCAGGACCAATTGATATGCATGCTATTTTTTCACCATACTTCTTTTTCATTTTATCAATAAGGTCATAGTTAGGGGTCATTTTAAGGCTATTATCTTTTTCAATTGTAACTCCCTGCTGATTAATAAATATCCGGTACATATCTTCGCCAACAGGTTTCCCTTCAATAACTATCGCAGCATACCCAAGACGTGCCAACGCCTGTGCTGCCTGCCCACCTGCATTAGATTCTTTAATGCTACCAGTTAAAGGGCTTTTGCATCCAACAGAAATTCTTCCCGACATGGCTGCAGCAGTACCACTCAAAAGACCGGGGGCAAAAACAATTTTGTTTTCCTCACCTAATGCATGACACAAAGGTGGCACCTCATTTGAAATGATTGCGGATGTTAATCCCCTGCCACCCAACCCTGCATAAGAGCCTATAGGTTCCTCTTTAATTGAGGGGCCTCCTGATGCACCCATGTTAATTCTTAAAATCTTATCCATACTTTCCTCCTGTATAAATAAATGTTTATAAAAGATTACCGTAAAACATAACGATAGGCGATATGGTTAGATGTTCGGTTAATAATGGTAAGCGTTGTGTGAAAATACAGTGAGCCAACTATGACAGGATGTATGTACTGTCTTACAGGCTACATATTGTATGATGATAAGTCAAGTAAAAAATAAAACTATAAAATGACTTGTATGCGACGATAAAAAAGCTTCTGAAATATTTATTCAGAAGCTTAAATTATTTTTCATATAATTATATTATTTTATTCTTCACATAGACTTCAATAATGATTTTTTCAGTGGGATTGAATTCCCATATTTTGCATAAAATTCTTTTGATACTGCATCATATTCATCAATTATTTCAACTTTTGTTATTCTGAAAAACTCATCGCGGGTGTATCTGATGGTGCCTATATATATGGCCTTATCATCTGATTGTGTATTTACTACCCAACCGGCGGGTAAATATGCATAAATAAAAGAATTTAAATCAATATCAAAATCCATAGGAATGAAACCATAATAAACATATAAAGGTTTATTTTTAAATTTTAAATAGAAGGTATTAGCATTTTCTGTTTTCATTGAATTTGACATTACACTTAAATCTATATCTAAATTTTTTAACTTTTTTAATTCGTTGGAATAATGTAAATATATATATCCCGTTGAACCATATATTGAAATCCTTTTCTTATATTCTGTAGGTTGTAATGGTGGATCAAGAATTACCCTGCCAACCAATAAGACATTATTATTACCTAAACTGGATAATGAACTAACATTTTGTCCCGTTGCGCAAGATACCAATCCTGATATCAATATAATTAATATTATAACAAAATTTCTTTTATAATTTAACTGTATCTTCTGCATTGATCCAACTCCTTTCTTTAATAGTTTTTTCTATAATTGCATACCATGGTGATTTTTTGCTTATCTTATTTTTTAAAATCCATTCCAATATTTCTTGCGGATTATCATTTTCAACTTTTGTCATGCTGAATGTTATAGTGCTTCCAAAAAGTACATCGGATACTGACAATTTCTTTGGGTCTATTCCGTATTTATATGTTCCCATGTAATATACGCCGGGTTTGTTAATACGCACTAAAAAAGGAGCATTTCCATATTTATGTATTGAATAATATGAACCATTACTTCCACCAAATCCCAAAACCTGTCCTAACGTTTGATGTAAAAAACCAACTGCCCTATAGGACCCCATTTTCATATCTTTTAACCAGAAATAACCCTTTTGCCTATGAGTATCAGCCTCATACCTTTTTGATTTTTCAGTAAATGAACAACTGATAAAATCGACCTGGGCGAGCGCCATATCATCATGAGCACTCTCAATTTTGCCAAATATAAACGCTAACTGACTAAAATCTTTTGGTGTTGTTGCACACGACAGGTGCAGAATAACTGAAACAACAAGCAATAGAAGCAGTGTCTTTTTCCTCATGTAATTACTCCTTCTAATTAATAATTAATTTTAATATTTCTAAGGATTTATAATTGATATGCACAACTAATATTAAAAATCATTTCCTTCCTGTTAGTTTCAAACGATTCTTCACTATATCCCATAGAATTAAAGATATCAGCCAAATAATTATTACTATTAAGATTAGTATATAAATTGAATGTATATGTAGCAATCAATGCAACATAGTCAGCAATCCTGTATTTATCACCAATTACAATACCAAAGGGTGACTCCATTGTTATATATTCAAGTCCATTCTTTTGATCTTTACCTTTGCTATAATACAATCCGGTATTGACACCAACAAATAATTGATTATCATCACCATTTAATAAATCATAAGAAATTAAAAATATTAATCCAAATCTGTTTCCTTCAATTGCATTATCTGTTTTACTCAATGGTATGTAAAATCGGTAATATTCAACTCTCATTTGAGTATTGTAAAGATAATCAAAATCATCCCCATCATCATAAAACAGGGAAAAACCATAATCACGGGAATATGTTGTTTTATTTTGCATAATGCCAACAACCGAATATGTTTGATCTATACCCAGTGGTCCCGAATCTACTGAATAATTCAGCATAGAAAATGAATATTGTGCTCCAAATCCTAAATGTGATGAAATTGCTTTGGTGTATGTTATAAAAATGCATATAACTATAAATGCGCAGCATAAAATATAATAACTTTTGCTAAATGTATATCCTTCATTCATATAATATATCCCTGTTATTATTAGAATGGTATATTCAAAAAATTAATAATATATATCCCCAAACTGATATACATAACTGCAGTTAATTATAAATTCATTTCGTCTGGGTGTAAAATTTAACATACTGCCATTAGCAGAATTTGCTCCGCCTAATAAATATGTATGATTATTAATAAAGTGATTGTAAAAATTATATGTTCCCGATACAACAACAGCAGAATTCTGGCTAACCGCAAATTTGTCACCGATGATAATACCCAGAGGCATCTCTAAGATAATATATTCAGATTTATTAATGGAAGATTTCCCTCTGCTTAAGTAGGAACCTGTTGTAAATGCAGTATAAATAATATTTGATCCTAAATTAAGTACATCTATGCCAAAACTAACACTAAAGCCGGAACGGATACCTTTAACAGTATTATTTACATTTTCAAATGGTATGTAAAAATAACTGTATTCCAAGCGCAATTGCAGATGTCCTAATTGTTCAAATTCTTCACCATCATCAATAATGATGCAAAAGCCATAATCTTTTGATCTGGTTTTGACGTTATTTTCTATACCCACCTGCGAAAGCGAATTATATTCCTCTGCAAATTCATATTCATCAAAACCATAAAAATCATCTTCAATGATTTTATACTTCAAAAATGAATATGAATATTGCAAACCAAGTCCCAAATAGGTGGCATAAACGTTAAACGGCAGGATAAATATTTGAAATAAGAAGATAAGAAAAATTAATTCAAAGAATAATCGGATATTTTTTATTGCACTAATTATGTTCATAATTTCTTAAATATTACCTATATTAAGATAAAATATACGATAAAAAAATATTTAAAAAACAGAACAGGAATTTTAATACAGATGTTACAATTTTTATATCCCGCTATACTGCACACCCACAACCTATTTTTCATGGGTACACAATATGTTAAAAAAATCTTATTTTAATTTATAATATTGTGATACAACTTTTATGACTTAATTTGTTTATCCAGTTGATATCGTAATTTATATTTTATCAATTATTTTTTTATATTTTCTTCATATTTTTTTCATTTCACGGAACAAAATAGCCTGCCCATTCTGTGCCCTTCTGGCCTTTGTATGAAACATTGACCGTAAGGTCCGACCACCAACCCTTTAGCGATTTCATTTTAAAAGTAGAATAAATGAGCACATAGCGATAATCATTGGCTTTTTTTATTACATCATATACTGTTCGCAAGCCATCTAATTCACTTCCCTTATAGATTGCACCACCAGTCTCCTGGGCAATTCGCATTAAGATTGGTGATTTTGTTTTTAATGTGAGAATATATACTGGAATAAAATGTGATTTTGCATAATCAATAACAACATCAGGAGAATATGCTTTGAAATCGTTTTGGGATGCTTCACCATCGGTTATCAATATTACACCACGCCGTGACATTTCTGGTAAAACATCGCTGATTGCTGTATAGAGTGCCTTGCCTATATCTCGACCTTTGCCATAATCAAATGTTTTTAATGCTTTCAATGCCCTGCGCCTGCTCCAATCGTAAGGATTGGCAACCCAGGTACCATCTGCAAAGTTTATTATTTTAAGTTTATCGTTTTTATGCATCTTTTGTAATATAAACTCAGCAAGCCATGGCACATCATTGTGATAGTTTTTTAATGAACCCGAACGGTCAACACACATAACCATTGAAGCTGCAGGCATCATATTTTTAAGATAATCAGCACTCATATTAGTGATAGTTGCCCCGTCCTCAATAATAGTAAAGTTTTCCTGTGTTAAACCATAGATTGGCCTGCCATAACGGTCACGGATATTACAATAGACTGCCACAGTAGGAAATTTTTTTGCATCAACATTGGTTACTTCTACTTCAATGTTACTTATCTGCTGCTGAAGTGGTGAAAATACATATATAGCTTCATTTTTGTTGCTGCACGTATACACAAACCCGTTATCATCCATAACGGCCGAAGTAAGATGATAAAACTTCTTTTTGCCTTCCCAATTGGTAAACCACTGCGATTGGCCTGATTCAACGTTATACATAAAAAGGCCCTTTTTTTCATCGCTGACAGCCATGAGGTTTCCCTGAATATATATTCCGCGTGGTACGGCAAATTCGGTTGGTATCATATTTTCAATAAAATTACCCGAATCATCAAATACTGCTATTCGTTTATTGTTTGTATCTGTCACATATACATTTTCGTTTCTTACTGCAACATCAGTTGGTTTGTTGAGTTGGCCTTCATATTCGCCATATTGCCCAAATGCCAGGATGAATAGTCCGTCTAAACCAAACTTTTGAACACGGTGGTTACCGGAGTCCACTATATATAGGGAACTATCGCCCCCAAAACAAACACCCTCTGGCCCATTAAACTGGCCTAAAGCATTCCCTGTGGTACCAATTGTTTTAATAATTTTGCCATCTGTGTTGATGACTAAAACTTTATTGTTTGCAAAATCGCTCACAGCCAAAAGACCCGATCTGTAATCTATGCCATACAATTTGCCTTCAAGGCTGTACGTGCGTGTAAAAATGCCCTCACCGTTGGGGTCAAGCTTAACCAGCTTACCGTTGGAAAACGAAGTGATGTACATGTTCTTGTCATTATCAATGGCAATATCAATTGGCGATGAAAAACGAAACCTTCCTAAATCAACAGGGGAATATGCAACAGTTTCAATAAGTTCAAATAGTTTTTCAAGTGAACTGTATACTGAACCCCTGAAATTAATCATATCAATTTTATTTTGAATAAGGGGATTTTCTTTGGCCATATCAAGTAGAATTTGCCATTGCTGTAGCGCTAAGTTTGTATAGCCTGCTAATTTATATGAACGTGCTAAATACTCATTTGCCGTGTAGTAATCAGGATACACCTCCAATGCTTTCCTGAAAAATTCAATGGCGGCAAGGTAATGCATTTCATTAAAGTGATACATCCCTTTGGCCACTTCACTTTTGGCTTTCTGGAAAACAGCAACATGTTTATCTAAAGCAAAACTGTTGCAAGGCAATAATGTAATTAGAATAACTATAATACCAAATATCTTTTTTTGCACGGTGTAACCTCAAATTATATATTGTGTAGCAACCCCACCCACCTTCCTTCTCCTTATTAAGGATAAAGGAGGACTTATCCAATTTACTATATATATTGTATTATCGGTATTTTGTGCAATGTAAATGTATATTGTAAATAATTGCAATTAATTTATATATGTGCGTGATAATATCTTTTGTAAAAATTGCCCTGTATATGAGTTTTTGATTCCTGCTACTTCTTCCGGTGTGCCACAAGCTACTATCTGTCCTCCTGCATCACCACCTTCTGGGCCCAAATCTATGATCCAGTCAGCACATTTAATGACATCTAAATTATGTTCAATGACTATTACGGTGTTTCCCTTATCCACCAGGCTTTGTAACACATCAACAAGCTTTTCAACATCAGCAAAGTGAAGGCCAGTTGTTGGTTCATCAAGTATATACAGTGTATTACCAGTAGCGCGTTTAGACAGTTCAGTTGAAAGCTTGACACGCTGTGCTTCACCACCTGACAGGGTTGTTGCTGGTTGGCCTAATTTAATATATCCAAGCCCCACTCGTTTTAATGTTTCCAATTTTGATTTGATTGAAGGAATATTAATAAAAAATTCATACGCTTCATCAACGGTCATTTCTAACACTTCATAGATATTTTTGCCTTTATAACGCACCTCAAGTGTTTCGTGATTATACCGTTTACCCTTACATACCTCACAGGTGATATAAACATCAGGCAAGAAATGCATTTCTATCTTTTTTATGCCATCACCCCAGCAGGCCTCACACCTACCACCTGAAACATTGAATGAAAACCTTCCCGCCTTATATCCACGAATTTTTGATTCAGGTAAACCGGCAAAAAGATCACGGATTGGAGTAAATGTACCGGTATAAGTAGCTGGATTAGAACGTGGAGTCCTTCCAATTGGGGACTGGTCCACATCAATAACTTTATCTATATATTCTATTCCTTCTATCTTATTAAATTTTCCGGGATAATCTTTGCTGCGCATCTTCAATGAAGCTAATGCCTTATATAAAATATCAATAATTAATGTTGATTTACCCGAACCTGAAACACCAGTAACACAGGTAAATACACCCAAAGGGAATGACACATCTATTGATTTAAGATTATTTTCTGCCGCACCCCGTATGGTTAAGTATTTTTCAGCTGCCCTTCGTTTTGACGGTGCTTTGATATGCCGTTTACCGCTTAAATAAAGCCCTGTGATTGATGTTTCATTTTGTTCTATTTCCCGTGGTGTCCCTTGCGCTACCACATACCCACCATCAAGCCCTGCACCGGGGCCAAGGTCAACAACATAATCTGATTCACGGATTGTCTCTTCATCATGTTCAACCACAATCACAGTGTTGCCAATATCCCGTAACTCTTTCAATGTATCTAAAAGCTTTTTGTTGTCGCGCTGATGCAAGCCAATACTTGGCTCATCTAAAATATACAGCACACCCGTTAAACCGGAACCAATCTGTGTGGCAAGCCGTATGCGCTGTGCCTCGCCACCGGAAAGCGTACCTGCTGCCCGGTCAAGTGTTAAATAATCTATACCAACATTGGAAAGAAATTGCAGCCGTGCCAGTATTTCTTTAAGTATCTGCCGGGCAATGGCCATCTGGGTTTCTGAAAGCTCTATCTCATTGAAAAATTTCACAGCTTCTTTAATTGACATCGCACTTATATCAGCAATATTTTTATCAGCAACTTTTACTGCTAAGCTTTCAGGCCTGAGCCTTTTTCCTCCACAGGCATCACACACCTTGTTGCGCATAAAGCCTTCCATCCATTCGCGCATCTCATCGGATTGTGTTTCTTTATAGCGGCGCATTAAGTTGGGAATTACGCCTTCAAATTCCTTTGTAAAACGATACTGGGCTTCAAACCGTTCAATGGAATAATCAAACTTTTTGCCGTTGGAACCATACAAAACAATACTTTGAATTTGCTTTGGCAGCTTCTTCCACGGTGTATAGGGATCAAATTTTAGATGCCGCGCCAATGTCAGCACCTGTTCCTGATACCAATAGCTTGTGGTTTTTCCCCACACTGCCAGCGCACCATCCATTAATGACTTATCAGGATTATCAATAATAAGCTCGGGATCAAATTGCATAATAAAACCCAAGCCATCACAGGTTGGACAGGCACCATAGGGGCTGTTAAATGAAAACATGCGGGGCGATAGTTCCGGTAACGAAACCTCACAATCAGGGCAGGTCATCTTTGTGGATATGAGTTGCTCTTTATCATCAATGATAAGAATAACCTGTCCATCGGCTAATTCAATTGCTGTTTCAATTGAGTCTGAGAGACGTGCACGTATATTTTCTTTGAGGACTATCCTATCAATAATAACTTCTATTGTATGCTTCTTATTCTTATCAACTTTTATTGGATCATCCAATGAAAGGACTTCACCATCCACACGAACGCGTGAATATCCCTGCTGTTTGAATTTTTCAAACATCTCCTGATACATACCTTTGCGGCCACGAACAACCGGTGCAAGCACCTGTATTTTTGTTCCTGCATTATAGGTAAGTACATTCTCAACAATCTGGTCAATAGTCTGAGAGGTTATGGGTTTCCCACACTTATAACAATACGGTACTCCAACCCGCGCAAAGAGTAAACGCAGGTAATCATGAATTTCGGTTACGGTACCAACTGTTGAACGCGGATTGCGGTGAGTAGTCTTTTGCTCTATTGAAATTGCAGGAGAAAGCCCTTCAATAAGGTCAACATCAGGTTTTTCCATCTGGCCTAAAAACTGCCTGGCATATGCCGACAACGACTCCACATACCGCCGCTGCCCTTCAGCATAGATGGTATCAAAAGCCAAAGAGGACTTCCCTGATCCGGAAAGTCCTGTGATAACAACTAACTTTTCCCGTGGAATGTCAATTGATATGTTTTTTAAGTTGTGCTCGCGCGCACCTTTAATACGAATATATTGCTGACTCATATCTGTGTAATATTAGTTGAACCGCACATAGGACAAATTAATTCTAAATCTTCAATATCCTCATCCTTTCGCTTCACAATAACATCTTCCCATCGGTAATCGCAATCATCGCAGGCTAAAATCACTGCTATGTGTTTTTCATCTTCTTCAATTTCTTCATCTTCTTCCACTAAATCATCTTCAAGCATCTCTTCTTCAAGGATTTCCTCGTCATCAAATGTTTCTTCATAAAAATCATCTTCATATACTTCATCATCAAATTCTTTTTCAAAATCATTTGGCATAATCTACACCCTCTTATACAGATATTATTATGCAAAACACTACTATCAATATATGAATACTTTAAAAACTATCTAACAAAATTTTAAAAAAATACAAAAATTTACTACTATTTATAAAAGCTAATTTATGTACACAATAACGTGCAGTGTATAACCTCGCCGACCAAAGCGCCTGAGTATGCAATAATTATTATTTGTACATAAAAATACATTTAGGAATTTATAGCATTAACAATTCCTTTTTGTCAAAAAAGTTAGTATATGCAAAATGGTCAATAAAAAAAGTTATTTTTTTGCAGATTTTGGCTTTACCAGTTTTACAGGTGACTGCTTCAGGGTTTTGGCTCTTGCTCTGATTTTTGTATATCTATAGAATCAGGCAATGTATCCAGTTTACTTAATACTACATCCCATACGCCAAAAAAACCACCCGCTGAAGAATACTCTTTAAATTCCACAGTTAATGTTTTATTTACTATATATTCACGTGATATCTCTAAAGTTATATGGCTGTTTTGTGCAGTCATATCCCTAAAACTCAATTGCTTTACGGGTTTTTTATTGCAATATACTATGCATAATGCATCAATATTTGCTCTGGCAGGATTATCAAATGTTACAAAGTTAATATGAAGATAATACCTATCATCAGCAAAATTATCAAAGTTAAGCGTTGAACCATATTTTGAAACAAACCACGCCACGCCATCAACTATAGGCTTATCATCATCGTTGACTTTACAATAGTATACTTTTGCCCAATCAGAAATTTTTTTATTGTTCAAGGCAGTTATCCATTTCCAGCCCGTAAGGAAGCTATCAGCAGCAGTAAACTGATATATTTTAATTATGGGCGATAGTTCCTGTGCATAAGCCAACCCAATTACAACACATGCACTAATAAAAATTACTATTTTTTTATGTTTCATTGCCACAATAGTGAGAAGAGAATATATATATTGCAAGAAAAAATTTTAGATGAATGCAAAATTAATTATGCTCCGTATGAATTATCGGGCAAAGCTTTCCCCCACAGAGTTTTCTTTTAAACAATTATTTTCTTCTGTATGGATACCATTAAAATATTTAATACACAAAACCTGATTCCCTTTTTCATTATATTTTATTTCATCAAATATACTCTTAGCCAATGATATGCCCCTACCATGCTGCAAAAATGACTCATTGGAGGATGCATCTGATTTATTTGTGTAATTTTTATGATCAAAACCTTTTCCTTGATCAGTAATTTTTAACATAAATTTTTCATCATTAATTAAAAATTCTACTTTTACCTTTTTGTTTTTATTATTGATTTCGTTTATCTTCTGTGAAACATAATCAAAGTAATCGTCCATTTCCATTCTGGTTAATTTATCCTTATAGGTTATTCCCAAATTACCATGTTCTATAGCATTTATTAACAATTCACTGGTTGCTAACCTCAATTGTGAAATTATATTATTAGGCAAAAATTTTTTTAAATTTACTACAACACGGTGTGCAATCTCATCAGCAAGTAATAATGAATTATTAATTTCATATTTGACATGCTCATAAATAAACGAGCCAATTAAATCATTTTCTAGCATATTGGAAGCCTTGCCTACAATTTCTTTATTGCCATTTATTTCTACAGCTTCCAGTGATACAAACATCTCTATTGGCTCTATTAATCTTGGTGTTTTAATTAATGAGTAAAACTTAATTTGTTTTTTTTCGTTTAAAAAATTTTTAATATTTTTTCTTAGGAAAATATTTTTCAAATTATTTGTATCATTTCCAAAATATAAAAAATCATAGAAATTTTTCCCAATAGCTTCACTGGGTTTTATTTTTAGTTCTTTTTTAACTGCATTATTTATTGTCAAAACTATACCATCCATATCCATAGTAAAGACAATATCATTTGTTGATTCAACCAGGAATTTATACCGTTGTTCTGAAAGCATTATCTGGTCTTTTGCTTTCTGTAATTGTTCAGTTCTTTTAATAACTCTTTGCTCAAGTTTATCCTTAAATTTGTTCAACAATTGTGATAAATAAAGGCTTACAATTAAAGAAAATATAGTTAACACAATAAAAGATACAGTACTCATCACAAAAGAGTATTTATTAAGGTATTTTAATTTTTCATCAGAGCTCTCATCTATTTTTTTAACAATATCTTCAATTAATTGAATGGCTTTTTGCTCTTCTCCCATTTGAATGGAAATTATATTTGTATCATTAAATTGTTTTTGTGCATTAATATTAACTATATATGAAAGTATACCGTCATTTAATTCTTTGTAATATTTTGCAAACTCTTGAATCTGATCATATATTTCCTTGTTTTCTTTGCACAATAATCCTAAATTGAACAACTCATTCTGAATAATTTGTACATTATATGAATAATCATGGACTTTATGCTTATATATATCTGAAAATTCATCTTCTTCTACTATTGTCTTTAAATTGTAAAACTGCTTTTGCAACTCAATCTGAATATTTTTCCCTATTTCAACCGCCTCAATTATTCCTGAAATTTGTGAATTATGATTATAGATAGTGAATGTGCTAATAATTCCCGTTAAAACTATCAATATAATAAAAGGAATAAATAAATACATAACATTAAAATACTTTACCAAAAACCGTTTAATATTAAACATAGTATTACCATGATATAATGATATAGATAGATAATTCTATCTATATGGAATTAATACTCATTGATATTAATAAAATATAAAAATATGATAATTTAAATATTAAAAAAAAGATGATGAGACTCCCAATATTTTATATGGTTTGGTTTGTTATTTTTTATATATACTTTTCAATTTCCTCTATTGGCTTCAATCCATGACTACTATCATCAGTTAATATTTCAAAAGCTGCTCTGTTTTTTGTACTTAAAGATATTTCTTGCCCATTAATGATAGCTGTCACATCACATGATGCTATTTTTGTGTTAAGGCAGTATTTAACACCTCCATGTGGATTATAATATGGCAGGCAAACAAAATTTTTTTTAACTTTTTTTATTGATTTTATGTGCTATACCTTATGTATTGATATTCCTAAAAATAATTAATTTGAAAAAGGAATGCGCCATGTTACCACGAACACCTGTATTAGGAATGTTTTTTGCTTTAATAATTTCAATACTAATTGTCTTGATTTTTGAAATACCTGGAAGGCCATTTACCATACGGCTTGCAATATGGCTATACACGCTTTCATTGCTTCCAGGGCTTGGCATTGCCATGTTGTTTGACCCGGCACCCCGTGAAGCAAGAGAACGCTTTTTAAAAATAAATTTTTATGAGGAGAAAAAGTCATAAAAGCATTACTTTTTGACATTGATGGCACATTACTACGAACACATGGTGCCGGTAAGCAGGCAATGGTTAAAGCTGCAGTTGAAGTATATGGTACTGCAGGTGACATGGATACTGTTAATTTTCAGGGGCGCACCGACCCTCTGATACTTATGCAATCACTTATGCCACACGGCATCACTGAAGAAACCATATTTGCCTATATAGAAGATTTTAAGCAACGGTATTTTGCTTATTTAAAAAACGCAATGCCCCATTCTGAAGCAATTCTTTTGCCCGGGATACGTGAGCTATTGCAGTCACTGGCTGATTATGACAGCATAATTGTAGGCCTTTTAACCGGTAATTTTTATCAGGGTGCCATGATTAAGCTGCAGTATTTTGATATATTCAATTACTTTAGCATGGGAGTGTTTGCTGACGATACACATATCCGCAATGAAATGCCGTATATTGCTATGCAGCGATTGCAAACCTTAACCAGCACTCCATTTACCACCAATGATTTAATCATCATTGGTGATACCATCTATGATATTGAATGTGGAAAAACTTCCGGTGCTATAACCGTAGCAGTGGCCACAGGCTGGACTGATGAAAACACTTTACGCCAGCACGAGCCTGATTATTTATTTCATAATCTATCAGACACAAATGCTTTCTTGTATACAATCAAAGAATTGCGTGATTGTATAGAATTAAAGGTACAATAAATAAATTTCATACGGAGGTAACAATGCAGTTGGGTCATGTTGCTGTATCATTTATCATTTCATCATACGCACCGCAGATTACTGGCGGTGCCATGCAGGCATTTTCATTAGAAAGCATATTAGTTGCATTTGGTGCTCACTGGTTACCCAATTTAGATGTCATTCCTATTAAATTAGGCTGGGCAAAAGATTCATTTCATTGCACATGGTCCCATTCACTTATATTTGCGTTTGCCGTTGCACTGATACTACTGCCATTCAATACCGCATGGGCGCTACTGGCACTGGTAAGCCTTATAGTACACTACTTAGCCGATATGCCAAGCAGTGTTGGTCTCCCACTGTTGATGCCATTTACCAATAAACGATTTACCATCAACCTATGGGCTGATACAGGTCATTCAGGCTGGGATGCCTTGATTGGCACGTATGTGCAGGCATGGACCTGGATACTTGAAGGTGGCGCATTTGTATTTTTGTTTGTGCGCATGTATCAGTTAGGCGTATGGCCTTTTATTTCTTAGGGCGATAGTTACTGTCAAAAAACTCTATGAAAACAATAAAATCTTCATATGAATATATAATCATAGGCAGCGGCTTTGGAGGATCATTCCCTGCCTACCAGTTAGCCAAAGCAGGTAAGGAAGTTTTGGTAATAGAACGTGGTGTGTGGGTTAAGCGTGATGAGACATGCTGGGATGAGAACGCTTTGCATTTACAGGAAAAACCATTATATCAGGGGCACACACCATATATAGTTGACCAGCAAGGCAAACCTGAACACGATTGGCCATACGATACCGTTGGTGGCATGTCAACGTTTTACGGTGCTGCAGCGTTTAGAATGCGGCAGCAGGATTTTGAAGGCCCACCACAACCCAACACTGACAAACGTAATACCCAGTTAGCATGGCCAATTGATTACACTACACTGTCCCCCTATTATGATAAAGCTGAAGTGTTGCAATGCGTTGCCGGCATAAAGGGACAAGACATTACCGAACCCCCGCGAAAAAAAGATTATCCACAAAAGCCGCCACTACAATTATCGCGGCCATCACAAAAGATATGGGATGCTGCAACACAATTAGGATTGCACCCATTTTATATTCCTATGGCAATTAATTTCACAGGAAAGTGCAACAACACGCAATGTATTCTTTGCAACACCTGTGATCATTACCTGTGTAAAATACAGGCAAAGAATGATTTGTCGGTTTCAGTTCTTCCTAAAGCAATGAAGTATGGTGCAGTTGTTCTTCATAATCACCGTGCAGTGAAGATTAATTTTGCAAAAAATAAAGCACAATCGGTTGAAATCATTAACCAGGAAACCGGTCAAAGGCTTACAATAAAATGTAAATATCTCATCGTAGCTGCAGGGCCTATCGCAACACCCCATCTATTGCTTGCATCAGGAATTGAAAGCATAAGTTCTGCAACACAGCACATTGGCCACAACCTTATGCGTCATATTAACGGAGTTGTAAGCGGTGTTGTCCCTTATATAGCAAACCCTGATAACACATTGGCCAAGCGGGTTGCTATCGCCGATTATTATTTTGGCGATAGTTCCGGGAAAAGTTTACCCAAAGGCAACTGGGGTATTATACAAGACATAGCCACACCCGGTAAAGGCGTAATAAAAGCAAATGCACCACTCGGATTAAAAAATATTGCTGCAACCTTTTCCATGTTTCTTATTAACCAGCTTGTCATTGCCGAGGATATTCCACAATACGATAACCGGGTATATTGTGCAAGCACCAAAGATATATTTGGCATGCCCAATATAGCCATTTATCATCGCTACCATAGCCGTGATTTTGCAGCACGTGATGCGCTGTATAAGGTTGCAAAGCGGGTTTTGCAAAAAGCGGGTGCAAAGATTTTTTATTATATGCCCATTGTTACCTTTTCACATGCCTTGGGAACTTGCAGGATGGGAAGCAATCGCCAGCTTTCAGCAGTAAACAGCGAATGCAGGTTATGGGATATAACCAATTGCTACATAACCGATGCAAGTGTATTACCCACAGGTGGTTCAGTAAATCCCAGTTTAACTATTGCTGCAAATGCACTGCGTGTAGCCGACATTATCCTAAAAAGGTGACACTATGAAGCACAATGATATGCCTTTTATCTGCTTTTTTGGATGCGGACACATAGCAAAGCGCCATGCAAAAATAATACGAAAGATGTATCCTGATATTCGTTTGGGTTTTTCAAGCCTGTATGAAAAAGATGCAAAGGAATATGCGGTACAATTTAATGGTGTAGCATTCAAAAGCTATGAAGAGGCAGCACAATCAGATTGTGATATAGCATTTATAACAACCCCTCACGCATATCACAAGGATTTAGCCATACTTGCAGCAAACTATAAAAAGCATGTTATTGTTGAAAAGCCCGCAACACGCACTCTGAAAGAATTTGATGCAATCATTAAAGCTATCACAAAAAACAAAGTACGTTTTGCTGTTGCTGAAAACTATTACTTCAAGCCCTTTCTAAAAAATATACAAACACACATAGCTAAGGGTTCCATTGGCAAACCGTTGTATATCCGCCTAACCAAGCACAATCATGATACTATCACAGGCTGGCGTACTGATGCAACATTAATGGGTGGTGGTGCATTGCTTGAGGGTGGTTGCCATTGGGTTAACCAACTTGTATCGCTTTCTGGCGCCATGCCTTTAGCAGTGCAGGCAGTTAAACCTCATGTCCCCTACTCTTCCACAGTTCCTTTTGAAGATACTATCCATATAACAGTTAAGTTTGACAATGGGACTTTTGGCACTTTGTTTCATTCATGGTTTGTTCCCAATACATTTCAAGGCATGGCTCTTTCAAAAATATATGGTACTGAAGGGAATATTACCTTTGAAAGCAATGGCCTTTTTGCCATAGTTAAAGGCAACCGCTTTTCAATGAGTTTTTCTTTTAGAGATTTTTTAGGATTTGGTGCCATGCACAGATCTTTTATTGAAAACTATCATACACAAAAACCATGGGAACCGGATTACAAACGCATACGTACGGAATTATCACTCATTGAAGCAGCATATCGTTCATTGAAGACAAATAAATTTGAAAGTATTGAATAGAAAAGACAACCTCACCCCCAGCCCCTCTCCTTAGTAAGGCGAGGGGGGACCCCGTTAAAGGTTGCACTATTGTGAATAATAGATTGCGGATCAGGCCCGCAGTGACGTCTGGTGGTATAACCCCGTAGGGGTGACACTATTAATATAAACGTATTGCGGTTCAAACGACCAATGACATCTGTAAGCCGCTTTTACTAACCAATTGTTTACAATATTCATATTCTTCCGGCGGCATCCATTGCGTAAGCTTTCTATCAATTGATGCATCGGGCATTCCAATTTTTTTGCATTTCTCAGGCCATAAGGGGTTATACCGCAACAACTCAACAGTATTAACACCGCATTCACGCAAAAATGCAGCTATGCCCATAAGATTGTGTTCTGTTGCCGTAATCCCCGGCACAAGCGGTATGCGCGGCACAAGCGTCATGCCTTTTTCCCGCGAATAATCCACAAGCTTTTTAAAATTTTCAAGAATCCGTACATTTGAAACGCCGCAGTATGTTTTATGTTCATCATCGTCAATGAGCTTGATATCATAATACACGATATCCGTAAAAGGGGCTATGCGGCTTTCAAACGTATCCCAATGAAAATAACCGCTTGTTTCAACAAGGGTGGAAATTCCGTTGGCTTTTAATGTTTGCAAAAGCTTTGAGGCAAAGTGAATGTTCAAAAGCGGCTCACCCCCTGAAAGTGTCACTCCGCCGCCCGATGTATCAAAAAAAGGCTTATCTTTCAACACATATTGCATGATTTCATCCACAGTCATTGTTTTTCCAACTATGCTCATTGCACCTGATGGACACACCTCAACACAGGCAAAGCACAGGGTGCACATGCTGCGATTGATAAAATCACCGCTTTGGGGGTTTATTGCATCATGCGGGCAAACATCCTTGCAGCGTAAGCAGCCAATACATTCCTTGCTATCCCACGATAGCTCAATTGTTGCTTTTTTACTTTCCGGATTATGACACCACACACAATTAAGCGGGCAGCCTTTGAAAAACACTACGGTGCGTATGCCCGGGCCATCATCCAGGGAATTTCCTTTAATTTCTAAAATTAATGCTGTTTCAGATTCCATACTCAGCCCGTTCAATGAGTTCAAGTTGCATCTGGCGGTTCAATGTTACAAAATATGCATTATACCCGGAAATGCGTACAATGAGGTTGCGATAGTTTTCAGGATGGGCCATCGCATCCCTTAAGACTGCCGACGTGATGACATTCATCTGCATCTGCATGCCGCCCAATTCAAAATAGGTCTTCACATATGAAAACATGTCGTTAACTGTTTTTTCGCGCGACTCCATGTGGCTTGGGACAACCTTCACATTGAAGGCAATGTTATTATTCAAATTCACCGGATTGAGCTTTGCCACATCGCGTATGTTATCCAGAAGATTCTTTGAAGCAAATGGCTGCGGAGTGAGCCCCGGTGTAAAAGGCTTACCGGCAAGCCTTCCTGATGGCAGTGCACCGGTTAGCGTGCCAAACGCCACATGATTTGACATTGACCAGAAGCCGGTTGTGTATTTTCCACCGCGATAATGCGGGATACTGTCAAAATATTCATGAGCCCAGCCAGCGATTCTATTTGCCATTGCCACAGCTTCTTCATTGCCTGAGCCAAACAGCGGCACTTTTTTCTGCACCATTGATAAGAGCACCGGGTCATTTGCAAAATTAGTATCAACTGCCCTTTTTATGTCCTCTAATGAATAGCGCCTCTCATCAAATACCAGCTTTTTGATAACCATCATGGAATCAGTTACATCAGCAAGGCCAATGATTGCGGTGCCGCTGCTATTGTATTTTGCACCGCCTTTGGTGACATCCTTGCCTTTTTCAAGGCACCCTTCAATGAAAGCCGACAAAAGCGGGGTTGGCCGCAAATATTGATGAGCTTCAGCTAATTTATTATTATAATCAATTGACTGATCAATAAGAAACGCAAATTGCCTGGTAAACGCATCAAAGAATTCATCAAATGTTTTAAAATCAGAAACATTTCCGGTTTTTGGCCCCACATCAAGCCGTGTCAGCGGGTGATAGCCATTGTTCAATGCCATCTCCAGTGCGGCAACCATATTCATCATCTGCATATTGGTATGCCCAAAATGCTTGTGCGAAAGCGTTGGTTCCACACAGCCGGTTGCCGACCAGTCACGGATATCCCGGATATCATAACCCATTGGGGTCAGAGCCTTAATCATGGCTGCATCATTGTGCATGGAAGGAGTAGCTGCTGTGATAAGGTTTACCTCGCACAGGCGCTTTAAATACGTATCACTGTTAACACCGGGCATATAGCGGGCATTGACGTTAGGGTCGCGTATGGAAAGCATCTCGGTTACTTTTAAGAAGATATAGGTCATATCGTTCACTGCATCTTTGCCATCAGGTGTTACCCCTCCTAAGGTAATGGCCTGATCGGAGGAACTGCCACCAAAGTAAAAGTTGGCCAAATCGGGGGTGAGCGGAAAATGGTCGGTGCAGCGCATATAAAAATCGGCAATAAGCTCAATTGCAAATTTTATATATTCTTCATGTCTTTCTTTAGGAAGCTTTTTCATATCGTTTACAAAATATGGCTGCAGCCACTGATCAAGCCTGCCCAACGATAAGCCCGCATTCAAGCTTTCGTTATGCAGTGCAATCCAGGTAATCCACATCGCGGTAACCGCTTCATGCAGTGTGCTGGATCCATGCATTGGTACGCGGCTGCAGATATCGGCTATGTTCAGCAATTCCTGTTTGCGGATGGGATCTGTTTCCCGGTTACTATCGCTTAACGCTTGCTTTGAAAGATTTTTTGCATACTCATTAACCCCTTCAAGGCATGCAATCATTGCATTCAAAAGATTTCGTTTTTCCTCAGAGCATTCCTTTTGCAATTCATGGTTAATTTCATCAATCATGCCCAATGTGCCGATGGCCATGACTTTGGGGAAGTTTGGAATGGTATGCGAAATGGTTGCCTGCTTCCAGTCAAAATACAGAGCAAAACGCTCATCAAGCTGCTCACACAAGGGGTTGTTGTACTTTTCGCGCACCCATTCCTTGAAATTGTAATGCAGCCAGTAAGGAAAAATTTCAAAGTGCAAAAGCTCCCGCGTTTGGTCATCAATATCAAACGGATTGTATCTGCGATGGGGAATTGTGAGTAATTCGTTCCATATCATGATGCCCGTTGAGTCGGGGAAAATGGGGCTGCCTATTGGCTTACTTGTCGTGCTGCCGGCAAGCAATGAATTTTTTTGAATCACAGGCTTTTTATGTTCCATCATGTACTTGAACGCGCAGGCATTGCGCAACACTGGATCCCAACACTTGCCATGTTTGTCTTTTTCAAATCCATTTTCGCGGTACCACTGCGTTAGAAGTATGGCTCGTTCTGCACAAATTGCGGGCTTCTTTGTTAAATGATTGTTTAAAAATTCTTTAATCCGCGGAAAATCCTCCAGAGAATACTGCGGCAGATACGGATCTTCTAAAAACAACACATTGGGGTCTACGCGTTTACCTTTCAGGCGCTCTTTGCGTCTTCGTGCTATTTCATCGCTCAATGCTTTTTGCGGCTTTGGATGTTCGTTCTTTACTTTCTTTTCATCGGCCTGCTGTTCCTTCTTCATTGCTCGCTTCTGTACATTGTTAAAAAGCAATGAAATAAAAAACGAAAATATATTTGAATACGTAATGCTTCCATCAATGCGCACATCGCTCTTTAGCAGCATGTAAATAATATCGGTAGGCGTGCCCAGTAGCAGTTTGCGCGCAGCATCCTCGTTTTTAAAAATTAAAACGGCATGAGCATCAGGGGCGATAGTTCCTGTAACTGAAACTTTGCCATTATTGAATGTAATGCTGCATTGTAATCCATTGTCTTCCGTACGCAAACCGATAGCAAAGTTTAAGTAGCCATCTTTTGTTTTTAAATACCGTTTCAGCGATTTGCGATGATTAAAGTTGAATGCGATGAATTTAAGAAATGTTTTTATAAAAAGATTAGTCCCTGCTGTGTTGAGCTTACTTTGTGTTGTGTAGAGTAACATGGTAAACCTCCTATTGATTATTTTGTCATCCTTCGTTACATTCTACGTGTCATCCTGAGTTCCGATTTCATCGGAACGAAGGATCTCGTCGTTTTCTGGCTGTCATCCTGAATCCCGATTGCATCGGGATGAAGGATCTCGTCTTTATTCTTATAAAAAGAGATTCTTCGCCACTGCGTGACTCAGAATGACGAAATAACCTCAATTCCACTCATCATCTAAAGGCACATACCTGGTAACTATCGCCCCAATGTATTCATTAATAAATTCTTCCTGGTGGTCAGTTACCTCTTTTAGCAACCTGCTTATGACCAAACTCACAAGCCCGTTTAACTCCACCCACATCTGCATTGCCATAGTGCAGGCTTCATCTTCCTGTATGCCTAAATGTTTTTGCAATTTTTCAATGACAAATAAAAAAGGCTTCAGCGCCACAGCCTTTTCTTTGGCCGCTACTTCCTCCAAATGAGTGCCCACACAATCCAAAAACTTTGGCACTGTCCTGTTTAAAAACATGACCTCATAATAATCCGGATATTTCAGGCCAAATTCGATATAACTTTTGATTATCGCTGAAATTTTCTCCCGCATAGTATCATGCTGCCCATACGCCTGTTCAAAAAGCTGGTAGAGCAACTCAAAACCACGAATTCTAATATAAAAATACAGTTCCTCTTTGTTTTGGTAATAATTATAAATGGTGGTTGCCGTGACTCCTAACCGAGCGGCAATTTTTCGCATGCTGAGCTTGGAAAAGCCTCCATTAATAATAATTGCCACTGCAGCATCAAGGATGCTTTGTTTAAAAATATCCACCTCTTCAGCATTGCGGGCCGTGCGGGGCATAGAGTACCTTCCTGTTATATTAACAGTGTTATTGTAACAGCGTTAAGTTTATTTGTCAAGTGTATTTTAATAGAATTCATTTTTTTTTGCTTTATAACATTAAAATCATTTTTATTTTATTAATTTTAATCGATATAATTTATATAGTCTTTTTTTTAAAATTTTGATACTTACGAGAGGAAATGGAACCATCAAAGCGACGAAGAGATATTCCTGTTCTATTGCTGCATGACATTGACCCTCAATGGGAACTACATGAACAGGAAACCGCATATCAGTCAGCACAAGTACTTATACATGAATTACAGAATGAAGGCCACAGCGTCATTGATGTTCCCGTTATCAATCATTCTTTAGATACAGTATTAAAATCCTATAATCCAAAAGAATATATCCTCTTCAATTGGTGCGAAGGTTTGCCTGGTGTTAGCCATAGCGAGCATACCGTTGCGCAAATACTTGAGGAACATAATTTTGTATATACGGGTTCTTCGCCAGAAGTGTTATTTATTGGCTGGAACAAAGCTGCAATTAAAAGCCTTTTAAAAAGCAAAAATATCCCTACCCCTGATGGTATTGTCATTAATAATACTAAATCCATCAACTGGGACAGATTTCCTGCAATTGTAAAGCCTGCATACGAACATTGCAGCTTAGGCATAACACATGATTCAGTTGTTACCAATCAAAGTGAGCTTTTTGAAAGAATACAGTATATTTTAAACAATTTCAAGCAACCCGCACTCGTAGAAGATTTCATTGACGGCAGGGAATTTCATGTAACCTTATGGGGAAATGGCATAATACATGCCTTACCACCTGCTGAAATGGATTTTAGTGCTTTTAGCAATATTAAAGACAGGTTATGTACCTATAATTCCAAATTTATGCCTGGCTCTATCCATTATGAAAACATTATTTGTGAGGTTCCTGCTGCGTTAAGCCCGCAAGAATTGGAATTGCTTAATGATACGGCAGAAAAGGCTTATAAGGCTTTAGGCTGCCGTGATTATGCCCGTATTGATATTCGCCTTAAGGATGACATCTTTTATATTCTTGATATTAATCCTAATCCTGATTTCAGCCCTGATACTTCAACAGTATATGCTGCCCAAAATGCAGGCCTTTCGTATGGGGTTCTTGCCAGCTGTATTGTAAATGTTGCAGCACTGCGCCACCCTGTTTATTCTTCATTAATCCAGGAGTAATGTTACCTTGTTCCTTATGCCATAGTTATACTAAACTGTATTCACATTTCTGTTCACTGTTCCTTTAAGTATTCATAATCCCACACATGGAATTGGCCATGTTTATCAAAATAAAACAATTGTTTTTCCATCTCTGAATAAAAAATATCATCTATACCATCAAATAAAAACATTGATATAGTTTGTTTACCATTTAAGTTTTTAAAATAATATAATCCATCATTAATAAAAGCCATGCAAGATTTATTTGTTATCCAAAAAATTTTGCGAGGTGGAATTCCTGTTTTATAAAAGACATTTGCATATACAAATCCATTTTTATATATACTTCTCGAATAATCCCATTGTAAAAGTTTATAGGGATATTTTATTCTCATTCTTCCAACAGCTGCATAATAAAGACGCCCATTTATAATTAATCTATAATAGTCCTCTTCACCATAACCAGCCCTACCATCGGTAATTAATCCCCAATAACGGCGATAGAACTGTATTTCTTTATCAAACATTACATACAATATCTTATGAGGTGCTATGGCCAGCAGGTTTTTTTCTACACTTATTTTAAATGCATTCTTTAAATAAAATTCTTCTCCTGTAGTTTCACAATAAATAGTTCCATTTTTAAATAACATATAAAAATCATCTGAATATTTGCTACGTACACCTATCCCCCCCACCTTATAATAAACTACATCAGGCATTACTATTTTTGGTTCATTGTGTTCAAGTGGATATTCAATAAAATATAAATTACTGTTATATACAAATAATTCACCTTTTCTTCCCTTATAATAGTCATATATCATAAGGTCCTCCGTGCTTATTAATATCACAGGTTATATTGTTATCATCTGTTATAATAGGAAAACCGTTCATATATTCTTTCTTGTACTTTTGAAGTTCGTTTATATCAACAGTAACCTCTTTTCCCCACAAAAAATCTTTAATATTCTTAATATAAATATTTTTTCTTTCTTTATAAATTTTTATTTTACAATATGCCAATCCTCCACATAATAATAAGGCTGTTATAACACCTCCTAATAAATCTTCCAAAATCTCTGTAACTATAATATGAAATGTTCCAATATTAAGAATTGCTAAAAACAAAAGAAATAATTCCCACAGATTAACATTAAGCTTCATATCATCCTCCGTTGTTTATGTCTTTTGTCATCTTTATTTGTGTTCATACATCATAATATTAGACTTTACCACCATATTTATTATTGCCTTTTAATTGAAATAAAAGCATGAAAGGGTGACATATTTTGTCCCACATGTTATTTTTTTTATTTTTTAACCTCACCCCCAGACCCTCTCCTTAGTAAGGCGAGGGGGATGGTGAGTGGTGGAGTAGTATAGTTGTATAGTGGTATAGTAGTATAGTAGTGGAATGGGTATTGTCAGCCTGAATCCCGATTGGATCGGGACAGGCTCGTTTCAGATGCATTGTCATCCTGAACCCTGGCCTGTCGCCAGGACAGGCTCGTTTCAGGATCTAATATAAAATGGATTCCGTGTCAAGCACGGAATGACATTGGGGGGAATGGATTCCGTGTCAAGCACGTTGTTATGATAAAAGTTAAGGAGCATAACCTTGACTGGTAAGGAAGAATGGTGTATCCTGTCAAATGGGCATGTGATAGGAGCATAAAAAAGACAGGAGAAGGCTGACGTCATTCGTGG
>Ga0101944_10001270_pt1 | contig 55030 bp, 75 predicted proteins | sample DewCreD2012metaG_FD_75245 | JGI IMG/M metagenome (GOLD analysis project Ga0101944, IMG submission 75245) | Hot spring sediment bacterial and archeal communities from British Columbia, Canada, to study Microbial Dark Matter (Phase II) - Dewar... ...
CGGCTTCGGCGTCACGCTTGGCGCGCTGCTCGGCGCGCTGCCGGGCCAGCCGCTCACGGCCGGCGGCGATGAGTTGCGTGATGGCGGGATCGAGTTCTGGCCAGTTGGTCTTCATGAGCGCACCTCCAGACTGAGATCGTGCGCGACGAGGCGCGCGGCCGAGTTGCAGATTGCCATGCCGAGATCGCGATTGGGCAGATGGCCGGGCGTGAGCAGTTCGATTTCGGCGAGCGATCGGCCTGGGCGTGCCAGCCAGTCGGCGAGTAGGGCTTTGAAGCCTTCGCGGGTGGTGGGCAGGCCGAGCATCGCTCCGTTGTTGCGGATGGCGACGCCGGCGATGTAGGGCGTCTCTTCGGTCAGGCGCGTGACTTCGATGGCCAGCCCGAGCGGGTCGGTATCGGTCTCGTAGTCGCGCCAGGTGCGCAGGACGCGATCTAGGTGAATCGACTTGGTTTTGTGGCGGGCGGCGCTGGTCTTGCCATGTTTGCCGCATGTTTTGCGGCCTTTGGCCGGCGGGTTGGGGCAGCCTTTAACGCAACAGTGGCGGGCGGCGCGAGTAGAACGGTTGTCTTTTTGCATCTTGCTTTCCCCTGTGAAGTTGGTGTACAATCGGGGTGCAGATGGTCATCACCCGATGACCGCTTTCCCCGGCCGTGATTGCTTGCGACAATCGCGGCTTTTTTCTATCCCGCTAACGCTTCATCCTCATAGCGGTTCGAGCGTGCGTCACGGGCTTTGCGCTCGATCTCCGCGATGGTGTCACGCAGTTGGCCCAGGTGAGCCTGTCCAATGATGTCGTGCGTTTTCTTTGCGTGGTCCATCGTGTCTGTCCACTGGCAGCGCGCCCGACGGCACAGCGCCAGTATATCCTCAAGGTTGTTGATCGCATTCGTCGGTAAACGACTGGCCATTGATGCGCTCCAGTTCGCGGTGCTCGGCCAGTTCATTGATGATCGAGCGGGCGATGATGCCGACTGCGGACAGGGCAATGATGATCAGCGCCGACATCACGTAGACACCTGGAATGATCAGCATCAGGATGAGCAGGTCAACGCCGATGCCGATGACGACGGTCAGCCAGGTACGCTTGTCGCACAGCCATGCGCCCACTTTGGTGTGCTGGAGAAACAGGGCGAAGGCAACGCCCCAGATGAGGGCCAGAAGCGCGGCAGATAGCGACAATGCGGTCATGGCAGCGTATCCTAGGCGTGACTGGCGACGCGCACGGTGCGGCGGCGATAGGGTCCACGACCCGATCCGCCATGCCCGCCGGTGGTGATGAGCGGCTCGGGTACGAGCGGGTTAGGCCCCCCTCCATCTCCCCCCGTTCCTGCGTCACAGGGGGAGGGCATAGCGGCGCGGCGGGCTTGCTGCCGGCGGAAGGCGGCGGCCAGGCGCAGGTAGATGCTGTTGAGTTGGGCGGCAGTGGGCGGGTAGGCGATCACGCTTGCACCACGCCTTTGCGCAGACCGGCGATGGCGTCCAGTGACGGGGCCGGCTTGCCGGACTTGCGAACGATGGCGCGGCGGACACTGCGTGTCGGGCGCGGGGCGGTGGGTTTCTGATTAGTGTCGCTGTAGCCCGACATGCGCGCCCATTCGCGGATGATGAAGCGGACGGCGCCGCTGATGCTTGAGCCGTTGCGGGCTTGAACGGCTTCGATGACGGCAAGATCGGTGGGGTAGAAACTGACGTTTTGATTGACGGCTTGTTCGTCGGGCATTTGTACACCTGCCTAAGATTTTGTGGCTACGGTCTTATATTAGCATGAATTGACGGATTTTGTCAATAGCCAAATTTATTAAAGCCAAAGCCTTTGGCAAAAGTCTTAATCTATGCCCATGATTGATGATTTTGCAACGTGGCTTGAGCACGAAATGGTTGAGCGTGGTCTGTCTCAATCAGAATTAGCGCGGCGTGGCGGTCTCACTCCAACGGCCATCAACAAGGTTTTGAGCCGTGAGCGCAGACCTGGTGTCGATTTGTTCCGGGGGATCGCTCGCGCATTCAATATGCAAGATGTTGATGTCATGCGACTAGCAGGACTGGCGGCTCCCGATCCATCAACGGACGCGCCCGGCCTGCGGGAGTTGATCAGCAGGTTTTCGCAGTTGAGCGATGAGGATCAGGAAGCGGTGCTGAGGCATGTGCGGGCGCTGGACGTGCCGCGCTCGTGGCGGCGGAAGAAGCGGGCGACACTAGGTCGCACCAGTTGACAGGGCAGAGTGTTCGGTCTATACTTTTATCGATGACTCATTTTTGACGACTGGCACGGCTGATCCGCCCGGCTCTGGACGCAGAGAACCGGGCGGATTGGTTTGTGGCGGCGTGGGTTGGTAGGTTTCATTGGGTTTTGCTTCTATGTAGTAGCGAAAATCAATGTAACCTATGCCACTTGACTTTCGTGACGTTTGTATGATACATTTCTCATATGGCGCACGATGGGGAGTGGCATGAATTTCTGTTGTTGCTGCGCCGCTTTGCTCTGTCGTTCGCACGGTGGGTAGAATCCCGCCCGTGGTACAAGTCATAATCGAAGATCACGCCGGCACGCCACACCGTCAGGTCCGTATGTCGGTTTGAGAGTCACCGCGCAAGCGCCCACTCTGTATTGAGAGTGGGCGCGTTTTGTTTTAGGAGGCCGGCAATGTCGCAAGTGCTTGAGTTCGTGCGAAACCTGATCGTGACGGTGTGGTCGTTCGACGGCGTGAAGTTCATCGTCGGCCACGTGGTCCTGAATGTGATTGTCGCCGTGGCGGCCGCGCTGAAGACGAAGACCTTCAGCCTGAGCAAGATCGGCGATTTCTTTGCGTCGAAGTTGATGCCATACGTCATCGTGTACTTCGGGGCGAAATTGCTGGGCGACTCGATCGGGATCATGGCCCTGGCGCCGCTGGCCTGGGGCGTGATTACGGCGACGCTGCTGGGCGACTTGGTGGACAGCCTGGCGCAGTTAGGGCTGCAATTGCCCGAGTCGATTCGACAGTTCGTGGTGAAGGGCCTTAACTCCAAGAGTTGAGGCTTTTATTGTGAGCGACAACGCATGAGTGGCGAGACTGATAATCTGAGTGATCGCGAGTTGCTGGTCAAGCTGGTTGATGGTTTCGAGACGTTCACCGAGGACTATCGCCACTTACGTAAATTTGTGTATGGGAACGGCGAACCCGGGTTGGCCGGCGAGATGCGGGCCTTGAAGACGCGCGTGGACGGTCTGTACTCGACGATGGCGCGCTTCGCCACTCCGGTGGCGATCACGCTGTTGATCTCGATCTTAGGCTTCATCTGGGCGGTGATCACCCACAACGTGACCATCGTGCCGACGGTTCCCTGAAGGGCGATCGGGTAAGTGGCGCGGTGGATTGCCCCGGCTGTCATTGGGCCGCTCCCGACGCCGCGCCACACCCGTTGATTGGAGATGACATGAGCAAATTAGGCGTACATGTGGCGAGCAGCGCGCGAAACGGCTTCGGCAGATTGCTGGCGGCCGGCGCGCCGCTGGTGGTGGCGGTCGATCAGGACGTGATGGCGGAAGCGCATGCCGCCAGCGCGCTGGTGGCGTTTCGGACGCAGCGCAGCCCGATGGGTGAGGACAATCCGCCGGGGCTGCTGGATGTGCCACTGGCTGATGTGCCGCTGCTGGCGACGCGCTGGATGGAGGCGTTGTGGCCGATCTATCGGTCGAATCCGAGCGCGGATTGGTACATCGTCAATAACGAGTTGGATGTGAGCACGATCGAGAGCGCGATGAAGCTCAATGCATTTTTCCTGGCGTGCATGAGCTGGTGCGACTCGCGCGGCATCAAGGCGGGCATTTGCTCGTTTTCGACGGGCTGCCCGTCGGACGATGGTGGTTTGACGCTGGAGCAGCGCTGGCAGCCGCTGCTGCCGGCCGTGCGGTATGCGGCCGAGCACGGCCACGTAGTGGTATTGCACGCGCACGCGATGCAGCACGGTCCGCTGACGCGGACGGGAAACGACATTGCATATCGGCACGAGCGCAGCCTGCGTTATTTTGCGCAGCACAATATTTACCCGATGGTGATTGTCGGCGAGTTGAGCAACGGGGTAGGCGGCGTTGAGCCGACGCTGGACGAGTATCTGGCTGAAATGAAAATTTGGGATGAGCACGTCATGGTATCCGAGTGGCGTGATCAAGTCCTGGGCGGCGCGCTGTACGGCTTTAACGCGGCCGAGTCGATCGCCAGCGCGGTGACGCCGCTGGCGGAATGGATTGCGTCGCATCCGACGCCGACTGATCCGATTGAGCCGCCGCCGAGCGAGATTCGGCATTATGACCGCGTGGTGCATTTGCTGCCGCAGGCTACCACGTACGACCGTCTGCTGATCGTGGCGAACGAAGCCTATCCGCGGCGGGAGACGCTGACGTTCAGCGCCGACGATGCGTTTATCAACGCGCCCGGGCTTGATTCCCGCAAAGTCTACGTGTGGCATGTAGACGCATTCGGCGGGCGAGAGTATTTCGAGGCGTGGGTGGATGCGTGGTATGCACCGCGGCCGGAGATTATCTATCGGGAGTGGCCGGTATGACGACCTCGCCCGCTCAAATTCAGCGCATTCGCGATCTGGCGTTTCAACTCTACGCAGAGCTAGCTGATTTTCAAACGTTACTGAGTGTGCCTGATGTGCCGATGGCGCCGGCGCGCGTGCGATTTGACGCGCCCGTTGGGACCGCTGAGGAGCGAGCGGCCGCGCAGTTATGGCCCGGCCACTGGGTGGACGCGAATCCCTACCTCTCACGGTACAACACGACAGGGCAGTGGGCCATCCACACGGGATGCGATCTAAATCTGAATTTTCCGCACTGGAACGCGGATGCGCACGCGCCGGTGTATGCGCCGGCGGACGGCGTGGTCGTCGTTGCGGATCTGCTGCCCGTGTGGGGGAAAGTAATCGTTATTGAGGTCACACTTGAAGATGGGTCGAAACGGTGGCCGCGTCTGGCTCACCTGGAAAAATTTATTGCGGTCAAGGGGCAGATGGTGCAGCGCGGCACACTGCTGGGCGCTGTGGGTAATGCCGAGGGGCGATACGCATGGCATCTGCACTATGACATCGGGAAGGTCGATTTAGGCGTGAAGCCGACCGACTGGCCGGGCGACGACGTGGCAGCCGTCAAGGCGCGCTACGAGGACCCATTGGCGTTTACACGTGAGAGGCATGGACCATGATTCAGCGGCCGCCGACGCTGGGGGATGCGGTGCAGCATTTAGCCGTGCGCAGGGAACGCGATGAGCGCTGGGCGCGGCGGGTGATTTTGCGCGAGCGGCAGAAACGATTGCTGTGCCGGGCGTGCGAGGCGGCAATTAAGACGCTGCGCCAGATTGTGATCATTCCGACGCGATGACGCGCAAAGGCGAGCGGCGCGCCCGGCCGCACGTGTGCCAGACATGCGGCCGAGCCTACACCGGCTGGCACTGCCCGAGATGCTGCAAACGCAAGTGCGGCGGGCGTGGTGGGGCATCTGGCGGGCGGCGCGGCAGCCGGTATCGGATGCAGTCGATTTTGAGCAGGGACGTGATCGTGGCTCATCCGATTGAGGACGCTGACCAGTTGGTCAGTGAGGACGGCCCCCTCCCGACCTCCCCCGTTGCGGAGAAGATGGCAACAGGGGAGGAGGCTGGAGAAAGCGCAGCTAATGACGCTTAGGCGCGCAATTATATCGCATAGGCAAGGCGCTATCGAGATTGGGAAAAAGCGGCTGGGACGTATTTGATCGCTTTTTTCGCATTTGGCGGGCATACGAGCGTGAGTGAGATGGAAGAAGACAAAGATGGTTTCCCGCCAGAAGCGCGCGGGAATGACATTGACGACGAGGCGACGGCGTTTCCGGCGAGCGATAACACGCCGGGTCAGGCCGAGAGCCGCAGCGCGTACGATGTTTTCGCGGCGGAGTTGGAGCAGTGTCCGTGGCGCAAGGACTATGTGCAGCTGAGGGCCGAGGGCTGGGACTGGCGGAAAGCGGCTTACATCGCCTGGGCGTCCAGTCCGGCGAAAGAGCGCAAACCTGAGACGCAGGCAGAACTGGCGACGACGGTGCTGGGCCTGAAGAGCGCGCGGACGATCCAGAAGTGGCGAGAGAACGATCCGCGCATCGATGAGCGGGTGGCACAGTTGCAGGTGGAGCCACTGCTGCGGCATCGCGCGGATGTAATCAATGCGCTGGTGGACGTGGCGAGCCGGGCCGATGCGAACGCGCACGCCGACCGGAAGTTGTATCTGGAGATGGTGGGCGATTACCGGCCGAAGATGGGCTTGACGGGGCCGAATGGCGGACCGATACAGACGCTGAATGCGACTGATCTGGCCGGGCTAAGTGACGAGGAACTTGACCAACTCATTGCAAATCTTGAAGCAATCTCGCGCGCGACAGGCTCGGCAGCAGCAGGCCAAGGCGCTGATCGAACGGGCGCGGCGGATGGGGACGGGCAGTCAGGGCAGACACATGGGTCTGCCCCAACAGTGTCTGCCCCTGCTGACGTGGACGACGCTGCACCGGCGGATGCTGATTCCGGGCCGGCCGCTTGATTTTACACGGCACGCGTTTTTGATTGGGTTGTATGAATGCACGGCGCGCGAAGTGGTGGTGTTTAAGGCGAGCCAGTTGGGCGTGAGCGAGTATCTGGTGAGTTACGCGCTCCACGCTGCAGACGAGCGCAAGGCGACGGTGATGTACGTGTTTCCAACCGACGGTCACGTGAGCGATTTTTCAAGCGCGCGGATTGGGCCGGCGATTGAGGCCAGCCCGTATCTGGCGTCGATCGTCGTCGAGGGCGCGGCGGCCGGCGGGAAGCGCGGGGCGGATCGGGTGACGCTGAAGCGCGTGGGCGATCGATTTGTGTATTTTCGCGGCGCGCAGGTCGATCCGAATGGCAATGCGAAACAGCTGAAGTCAGTAGACGCGGATGTGTTGATCTTTGACGAAGAAGATGAGATGGATCCGCGCGCGGTGAGTATTGCGGAGAAACGGCTGGGCCACAGCGCGATCGCGGAGATCCGCAAGGCGAGCACGCCGACGTATGCGGGGACGGGCATCCACGCGGAGTGGCTGCGCAGCGATATGCGTGAATGGCACGTGGCGTGCGGACACTGCGGCGAATGGCAGCCGATTACGATCGACAACATCGTGCTGGAGTCCGATCAGTTTGGGCGGCCGATCAAGTGGCACGGCGATGCCACCGACGCCTGGGCCGCGTGCCGGAAATGCGGCAAGCCGATCGATCGGGCAGGACATGGAGAATGGGTGGCGGCCCGCCCTGACGTTGATGTCGCCGGTTTTCACATGCCGAAGCTGATTAGCCCGAGCGTGAAGTTGATCGAGATCGTGAAGAATCTGGACACGGTCGACGAGACGAAGCGCAAGGAGACGTTCAATCAGGATTTGGCGCTGCCGTATACGCCGCGCGGCGGGCAGATGACGGACGAGATGCTGGATGCGTGCCGGCGCGATTACGCGCACGGACCGGTCAAGGTGGTCGACAGCGCGGGCAATGCCCGGGACGAAGAGACGGTGATGGGCGTGGACGTGGGGCGCGTGATGCATGTGGTGATTCGCGGGGCGGTGCAGCCTGAGACGGGCGAGCGACCACAACGCTGGGCGGGCGAGGTGGAGAGTTGGGAGCGGCTGGAGGCGATGGCGCGCCTGTATCACGCGGAGCGGATTGTGATCGACGCGCTGCCCGAGACGACGAAGGCGCGCGAGTTTCAGGCGAAGTTCAAGCCGGGGCGCGTGTGGCTGGCGTACTACGTGAACCAGCGCACGGGAACGAAGAAGGAAGATCCACGCGATTGGAACTGGAACGAGGGCGTGGTTAATCTCGATCGAACGCGGACGCTGGACGAAATGTACGCGGCCTTGGTGGCCAAGACGCACACGCTGCCCGGCCATGCGCGCGACGTGCGCGACTATTACGCGCACCTGAAAGCGCCGGTGCGAGTGGTTGAGCATGGCGCGAACGGCACGCCGATGGCGCAGTATGTGGAGGGGTCTAACCCCGATCACTTAGCGCACGCGGAGAACTATTGCACGATTGCCATGCACGCGCCGAAAGCGCCCGAAGTGAAGATGCGGTGGCTGTAGTGTGATAGTTGCATAGCTAATGTGTGTTAGCAACGCAACGGACTAAAAAGGCAAAGTTGATGGGTGTGATTGATCGGGTACAGCGATGGATGGCGCGAGGGCTGGTGAAGGCGGCGGCGCTGCCGATTTTTCCAGAGTGGATGCGCTATTCCTTCAGCACGCCGACCTTCCAGGCATTGACGAAGGAAGGCTACAAGGGAAACGGCGCGGTCTTCGGATGCATCAGCGCGCTGGCGTTTGCGTTTCCAGAGCCGCCGCTGCTAGTGTGGCAGGAATCGGCTGGCGGTCAAACACCGCTGCGATCACACGGACTGTCGAAGTTATTGAAGCGGCCCAATCCGCAGATGGGCATGGCGGAATTATTGCAGTACACGATCGTGTACATGGCGGTGGGCGGCAATTGCTACTGGTACAAGGTCCGCAGCGATGCGGGCCGGGTGGTGCAGTTGTGGCCACTGCACGACGGGCAGATTACGCCCGTGCCGGGCAAGACGCAGTTGATCGATCATTACACGTTGAACACGGGCGAAGGCGTGAGCGTGCCGATCGACGCGGCCGACGTGGTGCACCACAAGTGGATGCCCGACCCGATGGCTCCGCACAAAGGACTGGCGCCGCTGCTGGCCGTGGCGCGCGAGGTGGACACGGACAACGAGGCCACGCGGTATCTGTTTTCGCTGCTGAAGAATGATGCGATGCCGAGGCTGGGGCTGATAGTTCCGCCGGGCGTGGAACTGACCGACGATCAATTCAAGCGGATGAAGAACCAGTGGAACGATGAACACGGCGAGGAGAAGCGCGGCGGGGTGGCCGTGCTGGAAGGTGGGTTGGACATCAAGACGATTGCGACCAACCTGAAGGATCTGGAATTCAACGCGCTGCGGCGCGTGCCTGAAGCGCGCATTTCCGGGGCGTTCCGCGTGCCGGCCATCATCGCGCAGTTGTACGTTGGCCTGGAGCGCAGCACGCTGGCGAACTATGGCGAGGCGCGGATGCAGTTTGCCGAGGACACGCTGGTGCCGCTGTGGTCAAACGTCGCAGACGAAGTGACGGCCGATCTGTTGCCCGATTTTGCCGGACGCGATGACGAGGTTGTGGAGTTCGACCTGAATCGCGTAGTGGCGCTGCAGGCGCGCCTGAAAGAACGGCGATCGTTTGCGCTGGACGGTTTCAAGTCGTACGGGATGACGCGGAATGAGTTCCGCGCTGCGGCTGAGTTGCCGCCAGACGCGGACGGCGATGTGTACGTGATGCCGCTGTCGATGGTGCAAGTGCCGGCGTCGATCAAGAGCGCGACGGGGCGCAAGATGCACCTGAGCCCGGCGACGGCGAAGCTGATGGCCGTGAAGGACAAGCGGCGCGATCAGGCGCAAATTATTGAGATGCAGCGCGCCGAGCGGCGCCTGGTGTTCGGGCGGATGGAGGCGGACCTTGAGCGCTATTTTGCAGAGTTGGCCGATCGGGTGGTGAGACGAGCGAGAGAGTTTGGGAAAGCCCTCGCCCCCAGCCCCGCTCCCATAGGGCGAGGGGAGGCAAAGGATTTGCCGCCCGCGGATCAATTGCTAACGGCCGCCGACAGCGCGGAACTGGGCGAGATCTTGAAGCGGTTCACGATCGAACTGGTGAATTTGTCCTGGGGGACGTGGAACGCGGCGCTAGGCGTTGAGGCGGCGTTTGATCTGAACGATCCGGCGGTGACGGAGTTGTTGGCCGACGCCGGTAAGCGCATCAAGCAGATCTCTGACACGACGCTGAAAGCCGTGCAGGATTTGCTGCAAGAGGGAAGCGACGCCGGCTGGAGCATCGACCATTTGGTCAGAGGAGATCCGGCCACAGGCACACCCGGCCTGCGCGACATCGTACTGGAGACGTACAAGGGCCGGGCACAGACGATCGCGCGGACGGAACTGGGCAATGCCCAAAATAAGGCGGCGTATCACCGCTTTTTCGGCGCGGGCGTGACGAAGGTGTATGTGCTGGATGACGGGATCGGCGATGAGGACGAGCCGTGCGTGGCGGTGAACCAGTCGGTGAAGCCGATCGCGTGGATGAAAGAGCATCCGCTGGAGCATCCGAACTGCACACGGGCGTTTGCGCCGGAGTTCGAGTGATGGGCGGCGACGCGCATAGGAGGAAATGATGGACGAGGCGATGGAGTTTAAGGCGTGCCCGATCGAATTTAAAGCGGTAGGTGATAAGGGCGAGTACGAGGGGCATTTTAGTGTCTTTGGCAACGTCGACGACGGCAACGACATGATGCACGAGGGTGCATTTGCAAAGACGCTCGCCGAGCGCGGCAATCGGGTGAAGGTATTCTATATGCACGACTGGACAAAGCTGATCGGACCATCGCCGAAGACGCTGAAAGAAGATGCGATTGGGCTATTTGCTGCAGGTCGGCTAACGCTGAACTCGTTCTGGGGTAATGAGACATTTGCGTTGTTGAGAGATGGCGCGCTTAATGAGGGGTCGATCGGCTATGAGGCGGTGAAGTGGGACATTGAGAGCGTATCTGACGGCCGGCCGATTCGCCATTTGCGCGAGGTGAGGTTGTACGAAATTTCGCCAGTACCGCTGGGGATGAACGCATTGACCCAGATCCGAGCAGTCAAGAGCGCGGCGCTTCAAGCCGTGAAGCGATCGTTGCCGCCGAAGGAGACGCCGAAGGCAGACGTTGATACGGAATGGGACGCGGCGGCTGTGCTGAAAGACGCGAGAGGCGCAAAGCAATTGCGAATGATCCACGCGTGGGTCGATCCAGACGGCGATCCGGATGCGCAGTCATCTTACAAATTGCCGCATCATTTGGCCGACGGGCGCGTGGTCTGGAAGGGCGTATCGGCAGCCGGGGCGACGCTGATGGGCAGCCGGGGGGGGGTGGATATCCCGGAGGCAGATGTACCGGGGGTACAGCGTCATCTGAATTTGCACTATCGGCAGTTCAATCAGACTCCGCCGTGGGAGAAAGGCGCGAGTCTGGATGTATATGTGCCTGTACTGGCGCAGATTTTCGAGGAGTTGAAGGCGGGTCAGATGCTGATGACTGCGTCACGAGAGAAGCAGGTCGAAGTACGCGATCTGGTGCAGTCCGCATTAGATGAATTGAGCCGAACGATCGCAGCCGCCGAGCCGAAACAAATGGTTGCTCACTCGGCACTGCTGGTCAAGCGATTGCGAGCCGCCGAACTGGCACTCGTGCGGATGAAGTGATTTTTATACTGCCAAAACACACGAGAATGACACGAGGAGCATGGAGATGAAACAGCGAATCAATGAACTGTACGATGAGGCTAACGCGCTGCACGCGCAGGCGAAGGCGATTCTGACCGAATTTGACGGCAAGGAAATGCCGGCCGAGAAGAGCGTCGAGGTCGACAAGTTGCTCGACCAGGTGGAAGCGAAGACCACCGAGGCGAAGCGGCTGGAGCGCGCGATGGAGCAAAATGCGTTCTTGAACGAGCCGGCCAACCCGAAGGGCATCTTCGGCGCGAATCAAGACACGCCGGAAATCAAGGTGCAGTGGGGCGGCCGCACGCTGGACCGGGATGAGGTGAAGGAACTGCAGACGGCCGCGCAGTTCGGCGCGTTTGTGAACGTGCTGAATCCGGAGTACCAGAAGGCGCTGAAGCGCTACATGCGCTTTGGCGCGAGCGAGCTGAGCGCCGACGAGCGCAAGGCGCTGGCCGCGGGTGAGGGCCCGGCGGGCGGGTATCTGGTGCAGGATACATTCTGGAACGGTCTGATCGTTAAGGCGGGCGAGATGAGTGCGATGCGGCGCATTGCAACCGTGCTGCCGCCGGTGCCGTCTGGCAGCGTGATTGCGCCGGCCGAGGACAGCGTGTTCAGTGATGCGACCTGGACGACCGAGGTGCAGACGGGCGCGGAGGAGACGCTCAATCCGTTTGGCCAGCGCAAGTTGCAGCCGCACCCGCTGGCGAAGCGCATCAAGGTGAGTAACCAATTGATGCGCGTGCCGACGTTCGATGTGGAGGGTTACATTCGCGATCGACTGGCTTATAAGTTCGGCGTGACGCAGGAAAACGCCTTCATCAACGGCAGCGGCGCGCAGCAACCGCGCGGCCTGCTGAATACTCCGAGCCTGCCGACGTGGACGACGGCCGCCTCGAACACCGTTGATTCGGATGATGTGATCAACTGGGTGTATAGCCTGCCGGCGGCCTATGCGGCCAGTCCGAAGTGCCGCATCCTGAGCAACCGAGCGTTCATCCGCAAGGTGCGCCAGATGAAGAGCGGCCTGGGCGAGTACGTGTGGCAACCCGGTCTGCAACTGGGCAGCCCGAATCGCATTCTGGATGTGCCGTACGAAGTGAGTGATCGCTTTGACGATGGTCTGGACGCGAGCGATGCTTGGGAGGATAACGCGGTGATCGCGGTGATCGGCGATTTCTCCTACTACTGGATCGTTGACGCGTTACAGATGAGTATCCAGCGGCTGGTGGAGTTGTACGCCGAAACGAATCAGACGGGCTTCATCGGCCGGATGGAGAGCGACGGGCAAGCCGTGCTGGCCGAGGCGTTTTACGCGCTGAAGGTCAAGGCCTAACAATTAGCAATGCTCAATGCTCAATGCTCACTGACAGCCGTCAACGGGCATTGAGCACTGACCATGATCTGGAGACCCAACATGAAAAGCATCTATCACGATGTGAAAGCGGTGCTGGTGGCCGAGAAAATCAACGGCGATAACGAGACGATCAGCACCTCGGTCGTCGATACCGCCGGCTACGAGGGCTGCGCATTTTTGATCGGTGCGAGCAAGGGCGAAGTGGCCGCGCTGACGGCGAAGGCCCGACAGGACACCGACGCGGCCGGCGGGACGATGGCCGATCTGGAAGGGACGAGCATCGCGATTCCGACAGCGGTGGCGACTCCGGCCAGCGGGATCATCGATGTGTATCAGCCGCGCGAGCGATACCTGCAATGCCAGGTGGTGGTGCCGAATGTGACCATTCCGATTGCGGTGCAGGTGTGGGCGCTGCTGTACGGCGCGCACAGCGTGCCCGTGACGCAGACCGCGACCGCGAGCGAGTTCCACCAGAGCCCGGCGGAAGGGACAGCGTAACAGAACCCCCACCCTGACCCTCCCCCGCGCGAAAGCGCAGGGGAGGGGAAGTGAGGAATGATGACGAGTCTGGTGTCGGTGGATGAAGCGCGGGCGATGATCAGCACGGGGCTGACGGATGCCCAGTTGCAGGCGGTGATCGATCGCGAGGAGGCGTGGGTTATTCGTACGCTCGGACCGCACTACGCGGTCGCGCTGACGGTGACGGAGACGTTGAGCGGAGATCGAAACAAAAACCTGTATCTGAAGCGGCGCGCCAGCAGTGTCAGCAGTGTAATCGAGGATGAAACGACGCTAGACTCAGACAATTACCGGTTGTGGGGGGACGAGGGGCGCATTGAGCGGTTGCCAGATGGAGCGAGGTGGCTAGATGCGCCGGTGACGGTGACGTATGCGCCACAGGATGACAATCTGGAACGTAAGGCGCTCATTATCGATCTGATCCGGCTGGTGGTGAACCGCACCGGATTGAAGAGCGAAAGCGTGGCCGGCGAGTATGCGTACACGGCGCTGGAGAACACGGATGAGGAACGGGGCCGCGTGCTGCGGCGATTAAAGTTTGTGAACGTGTGAGCGCGCCCATCCCCCTGAGCCGCCACGCTTCGCAGGCGTGCGGAATCTTAGCCCCCTCCCAGAGCGAGGGGAACTTTGGAGGTTAGCATGGCGGATGTAACGCTGACGGTGCATGACGTGTCGCGGGCCGGGCTGGATTTGACGGCGAACCTGACGATGGTGGTGCCGGCGAACACCTATTACTTCCCCAACGACGGCCAAACGAAACTATTCATAAACGCCACTGAGATTGGAACGATTGTGGTCACCTTTGACACACCCAACGACGTAGACGGTCTGGCGATTGCCAACAGAACAGTCAACGTCGAAAGCGGGAAATACTTTGTGGTGGGGCCGTGGCCTAAAAACTGGTACAACGACGGCGCCGGGCGGGTGAAAGTGACTTTTAGTCTCGCCTGCCAGATTGTAGCGTTCCGAGGTTAGCGCATGGCACTGACCGATCACTTCATTCACCGCTGCACGATTCAACGGGCCACGATGACGCTGGACGAGTATAACAATGCAAAGCCGGCGTGGGCGAATGTGGCGACGGCTGTGGCGTGCCGCCTGGTGGAGAAAGAGGAACGAAGGTTCACGAACGAGCGCGCCGAGGACGCAATCAGCACGAAGTATAAGCTGATGCTGGCTGCGAACGCGGACGTGCTGGAACGCGATCGGGTTATCGTCGAGGGGCGGACGTTTACGGTGGAGGCGCTGCTGAGGCGCAATGCGCGCGCGGCGCATCACGTGACGGCGCTGCTGAGCGTGGTGGTGTGATGGCGAAGGGTAAACGCGGCAAGGGTTTCCGGCTGAAATGGTCGGGCGACGTGGCGCTGGCGCACGCGCAAGAGGCCACGGTTAAGGCCATGATGGAGATTGGCCTGCGCATCGAGGGCGAGTCTAAGAAGGAATTGTACAAGGGGCACGGTGTTATCACGGGGACGCTGCGCCGATCGATTCACACGGCGACACCGGGCTATACGTGGCGAGACGATGATGTGAAGCCTGCGCCCGGCACACCGGAACGTGGCGGACAAATGGCGTTGCCAACGATGAAGCATAATCGAATCGTGGTGCAGGTGGGCAGCGGATTGGAATACGCGATCTGGGTGCACCAGGGACATCGCTCGTTCGAGGGGTATCACTTTATCCGCAATGGCGTCGATAAGGTCAGGCCGCTGGTGCCCGGCATTGTGAGAAAGCACGCGAAGGCGCGGCAGTAGACGCGGTGCGCAGTAGGCGCGGTGCGGAAGTAGCGCGGAGATCCTTCGACTGCGCAGCATCGCCCGTAGGGCGTGCTGCTCCGCTCAGGATGACAAAGCGTGATTGATCCACAAGAGGCCGTGATCCGATTTTTGAGCAACGACGCCGAGTTGAAGGCGATCGTCGATACACGAGTGGCGGCGAAGCATCGCTACGGCGTGGGCTGGACGGTCGGCACGGCCGGGTTGATGGTGCGGCTCGACGGCGGTCCGGTTGATCTGTACGTGCCGATGCAGGCGCTGCGCTATGAGGTGCGGTGCTACGCAGCCAGCCCGGTGGAGGCGATGCGCATCTGGAAACGGCTGGTGGCGGTTAGCCGTGAAACACAGCGCGTGCGAGTGACGGTGTCCGACGGAACGGCGCTGCTGTATCGGTTTATTCAGGACTCCGGGCCGTCGCAACTGTACGACGACGACATCAAGATGGACTGCGTGCTGAGTTTTTTCTCGGCGGCGGTGGCGGAAGAAAGTTGCCAGTGATCGGTAATTGGTGATCAGTAACCGGTGATCGGCGATTAGCGATCGGGAGTTGGAAGATGCGTAAGAAGACGAAAGAGATTGAGGATAAGGGTCTCACCCCCGTCCCCTCTCCCAGTGGAGAGGGGAGTACAACAGGGGAGGAGGAACGCACGATCGAGATGCGGCGGGGACGAGCGTGGCAGCTGGGCACGCGCACGCTGCAAGCGGGTGAGACGGTGACGCTGGATGCGGCGACGGCGGCGAAAATCGTGGCGGCCGGGTACGCGGATTACGTGTAACACCACAAGGAGGCATGAGCGATGATTGCACAAGAGATTTTGACGGGTGTTGGTCGGTTGTATATAGCGGCGGTCGGCACAGCGTTTCCGGCGGTGAACGAAGCGCCAGGCGCGAGTTGGCGCGACGTGGGTGAGACGGTGGACGGTGTGACAGTGACGCTGGACCAGACGATCAATGAGTTCACCACCGATCAGCGCACCGGGCCGGTGAAGGCGACGCGCAGCGAAGAGTCGTTGACGATCGAAACGAAGCTGGCGCAGGGCACACTTGAGAATCTGGCGGACGCATTGGGGAACACGGTGACGGACACGCCGCCTGGCGCAGGCACGATCGGTACGCGGAAGCTTGCTCTGACGCGCGGTTTCGCCGTGGCCGAGTATGCGCTGCTGTTCCGGGGAAGTTCGCCGTACGGGGACTGGAATGCGCAATACGAAGTGCCGCGCGGGTACTTCGGCGGCAGCCAGGCGATGGAACACACGAAGGACGGCCAGACGGCGATTCCGGTGGAGTTTCACGCGCTCGAAGACCTGACCGCATCCACCGAGTACGAGAAGTTTGGCCGGCTGATCGAGCAGGACGCTGCGGCTCTGTAAAGGATGAAGGCGGAAGGATGAAGGATGAAAAGAAGGTCCTGAATCTGGACGAGTTGTTTGGCGCGCAGCAGCCGATCGCGGTGATGTGGGCCGGACAAAAGCATTACCTGCGGCGGATCGAAGAGATGGGACCGCGAGATCTGGTGCAGTATGACCGGATCAATGCGCTGCTGAATGAAGTGCGCGGCGCGGCCGCGGCCGACGATAGAGGCATCGAAGCGCAGGCGCAGACGTGGGAGCAGACGATCGATCAGATGCTACGGCTGGTTGGACCGACGCTGCTGGAGGTGACGCCGCCGGTGCCGTTTGTGGCCAAGGCGAAGGTGCTGGAGTTTTACACGGCGCAGATTATGCCAGAGCACGACGGCGCGGACGGCGCGGACGGAGAGAAACCCGAAAAAAAAGGGGTATCGACTGGGGCTTTGTCTTCAGCCGATTGACGTTCTGGTACGGGCTGAGTTTTGAGGACATTGCGACTATGCCGACGGCGGCAATCTGGGCGTATCTGGAACGTCTGCCCGGGCTGCAGGCAGAAGCGCGATGGCAGGCGATTGAGGCGGCGATGGCGCCGCACGTGAAGGATCGCGACCGACGGGCGATGTTCAGACGACTGGAGCGAATGATGCAGGAGATCCAGGAGCCGGGCGGGCGGATGAAGCCCTCGCGGGCGCAGTTGGCGCTCATCGGGATTGGATACCGCGGTAATCAGCGCAGCTAATGGTGGTTAGCGACGCAGGACATCATAGCGGCCGTGACCAATTGGTCAGCGACCAACGCAAGCCAATCTTCCGCCGCTGGGATGGACGACAACGATGACAGGCTCATTAGGCGAAGCGGTATTGGATTTGGTGGGCGATACCACCGGGCTGGCGCGCGATCTGGAGGAGGCCGGGCGGATGGCCGAGTCGCGGCTGATGAGGATCGGCGACAAGATGCAGCGGGCCGGAGCAACGCTGACGCGCAGCCTGACGCTGCCGATCCTGGGCGTGGGCGTGGCCGCCGGGAAGATGAGCATGGACTTTGAGACGTCCATGCAGCACATCGTGGGACTCGTTGGTATCAGCCAGAAGCAAGTGGACGTGTGGGCTAAAGACCTGATGCGGCTTGGCCCAGAACTGGGCAAGAGTCCAAAGGAACTGGCCGAGGCGCTGTACTTTGTGGCGTCGTCCGGCATCGACACGAGCAAGGCGATCGACGTGGTGGTGGCCAGCGCGAAAGCGGCCAGCGCGGGCCTGGGCGATACGCAGGTGGTGGCAGATGCGGTCTCGTCGGCGCTGAATGCGTATGCGGGATCCAACCTGACGGCCGCGCAGGCGACAGCCATTCTGGTGTCGACGGTGCGCGAAGGCAAGGGCGAGGCGAGTGAGATTGCGCCGGCGCTGGGCCGGGTGATTCCGATCGCGGCGCAGATGGGCATTTCGTTCGATCAAGTTGGCGCAGCGATGGCGGGCATGACGCTGGTGGGATTTGATGCGGCGGAGAGCGCGACGAACCTGAGCGGCATCATGAGCGCATTCTTGAAGCCCAGCAAGCAAGCCAAAGACGCGCTGGCGGCGTACGGTCTGAGCGCCGAGGGTGTGCGGGATTCGATCCAGAAGAAGGGGCTGCTGAGCGCGCTGGATATGCTGCGCGTGAAGATCGGCGACGACGATGAAGCGCTGGCGGCGATCTTCCCCAACATTCGCGGGTTCCGGGGGCTGCTGAGCCTGACGGGCGAGAATGCGGAACAGACGGCGCAGATTTTTGCAGCTTTGGCCGGGACAACCGAGGCCGACCTGAACAGCGCGTTTGAGGCGGTGACGACTACCGGGGCGTTTCAATTTCAACAGGCGATGGCTCAGATGCAGGACCTGTTGATTGTGCTGGGCAATGCGGTGATTCCGGCGGTGCTGCCCGTGCTGCGCGATTTAAGCGGGACGGTGAAGACGATTGCGGACTGGTTTACGGCGCTGCCGGCGCCGGTGCAGAATTCGATTGTGGTGGTGGCCGCGCTGGTGGCGGCGCTGGGTCCGCTGCTGACGGTGGGTGGAAACGTCCTGACGTTGATCGGCGGGATTGCGGGCATCATGACGGGGCCGTTTGCGCTGGCGATCGCAGCGGTGATGGCAGGCATCGCGCTGCTGGCGGCGAACTGGGATACGATCTGGCCGCAGATTCAGGGGACGGTGCAGAACGTGATCGCGGTGATTCAGGGCGTGCTGCAGGGCTTTGTGCAGGGTGCGCAGGATCTGTGGAACCGCTTCGGGGCGCAAATCATGGCGCAGGCATCGCTGGTCTGGAACTCGATCCAAACGATTATCAATACGGTGCTGGCCGCGGTGGCGGAATTTATAGCACTACATGGTGAGGAAATTCGCGCCTTCTTCCAGAGCGCGTGGGAGCGGATTCAGGGCATCATCCAAACCGTGCTAAATATCATCAACGCGACGATTGTGCCGGCACTTAGTGCGATTGCGACGTTCATCGCGCAGCACAAGACCACGATCGTGACGATCCTCGATACGGCGTGGAACACGATTCGCACCATCATCGACACGGTGATCAACGTGATCAGCGGCATACTGAACACGGTAATGGCGATCATCAAGGGTGACTGGGAAGGGGCGTGGAATTCGATCCGCACGACGGTGGAGAACATCTGGAATAGTATTAAGACGTTGTGGGACACGTTTTGGAGAAATATCGAAACGATCTTGAAATCACTTGGTTTGGACGTTCAAAAAGCATGGGATAACTTCTGGCGCGGACTGCGCAATGCGCTGGAAGGAATATGGAACGATCTGAAGCGAGGCTGGGAGGCGTTCTGGGGGGCGCTGGTGGGCGCGATCGGCCGGCTGAAGGCGGCGGTCGAGACGGCATGGAACAATTTTTGGGGCGGAATTCGTGATGCGGCACTGAGCATCATCAATCCAATTAAAGACGCGATCGAAAGCATCAAGCGTGCGTGGGACAATTTCTGGGGGTCGTTTCAGGGTCAATCGGCGCAAGTAGTAGCGGCCACCGGGAATGGAACAAATGGCACGAGTGCCGGGCCAGGCCGCGCGATCGGTGGACGGGTATGGCCGGGACTGTCGTACATTGTGGGCGAGCGACGGCCGGAATTGTTTGAGCCGGACGTGCCGGGGCGCATTGTGCCGAATGTGCGGAATGCGACGAGCGCGGTGACGAACCAGTATTACCTGACGGCGAACTATGCGGTGCAGGAAGAGCGCAGCCTGCGCGACGACGTGCGAATGATGCAGATGTTGAGTGGATGAACAATCACCCGAACGGGGCAGGAAGTGCACATCTGATGATTGAAGTGAGTGACGAATGACGATTGAAGCGATTGTGGCCGGGGTGGCTTACGAATTGAGCAATACTACTGAGTTCATTTTCCAGGAGGAGAGCGACTTCGGTATGCCGGACGTGCGGCGCCTGACGGAGGCCGGGCCGCTGCAACACGGTCTGACGGATGTAGGTTTTCGGATGGGGGCGCGCAAATTGCGGCTGAAGTTGGCGTGCAATGCAGACAACGCCGCGACGTTGGATGCACAGCGCGCCAAGTTGCTGAGCATTTTTAGGCCGCGCAATGCATCGCTGTCAATTCGCAAGACGCTGGATAGTGGCGCACGGCGTCAGATCGATTGCCATTTTAATGGTGGCTTGTCGTTTCGGACGAGCGATCGGAAGGGGATGGTGCAAGTGGAGGTGATTGAACTACTTGCGCCGGATCCAACATTCTATGATCCGACGGCAGTAGCAGTGCCGTTTGGCTTGACGGGCGGCGGTGGGGCGTTCAACGTTCCATTGGCGATTCCGTGGAACGTGGGGTCGAGCGTGCTTGACCAGGTAAAGGCGATTGAATACGTGGGTACCTGGAAGGCAGACCCGATTATCACAATTTACGGACCGATCACGGATGCGGTTATCACAAACGAAACGACTGGTATGAAGTTGGATTTCACGGGCACAACAATCGACGCAGGGTCATATTATGTGATCGATACTCGGTACGGACACAAAACCGTCCGTGAGGACGACGGAACGAATCGCATTGCGGCGTTGACGGACGACAGCGATCTGGCGACGTTTGGGCTGGAGGCGGATCCGGACGCGCCGGGCGGCGTGAACAGCGTGCGCGTAACGGGTTCGGGAGTTACGGAGGCGACGCAGGTGTACATGAGTTATTACACGCGGTATGTGGGGATTTGAGATTCTTCGACTCCGCGGCGCGCCATACAGGCTGCGCCGCTCCGCTCAGAATGACACGAGGTGACTGATGGCTGAATCATCGATTTTTTGGACGACGGGGAGCACGGGCGACGGTGCAAGTCCGTATACACAAGCGCAAATTTTTGATTGGTTGCTGCGGACGTTTGTGAATGCGCCGGCGACGGAGGGCATTCTGAAGGGATACGCCAACGAACTGGCTCCGAGCGGTACGGCAAGTCCGGTGACGATTGCAACCGGGGCGGCCATGGTGTACGGCATTCCATATGAGAACACGGCGCCGGTGAATGTGGTGGTGCCGACGCCGGTGATCGGGACGACGGGACACCGGATTGTGCTACGGGCGAGTTGGGCCGCACAGACGGTGCGTGTGGTGCTGTTGTCGTCGAGTGACGGCGTGGCGGCGATTCCGGCGATGACGCAGACGCCGGGCACGACGTACGATCTGACACTGGCGACGCTGACGATTACAACGGGCGGGGTGATTACGCTGACGGACACGCGGGGCTATCTGCATCCGAACATCAAGGTGGCCACGCAGAACATCGACGACAATGCGATCACGAACGCAAAGATGGCCGACAATGCGGTTGGCACGGCGGAGTTGATCGCAGATGCGGTGGACGATACGAAGGTTGGCAACCGGGTGCCGCAGATGTATCGGCGACAGGGCGGAGACGCCAATAGCTGGGCGGTCTATGGGACAACGACGTACACGCCGGGCATGGTGCGAATGCAGGCTGGATCGGCGCGCATTACGATCACGGCTGGAAATACACTCGGACAGTCTGCGGTTACGTTTCCCGTGGCGTTTTCGCAAGTTCCGATTGTGGTGGGCGGGATCTATTTGGGACTGGGCGAGGGCGAGGAGTTGCTGGAACTGTCGTTTGAGCCGAGCGCCACGCAACCGCTGCCGACGCTGAAACGACTGGGCACGACGGGGACGATTACGGTGGATGTGTTCTGGTTGGCGATTGGGACGGAATAGCGCCGCTAATAGTGATTAGAGAGGCAAGTACCCTCACCCCTAACCCCTATTCCAAGAGGATAGGGGAAAGAGTCGAGCGATGGCGAGCGAGCATAAATTGATTGTGCGGACGGCGGCGGGTGTGAAGGTCGCGGAGGTGAGCGACTACCTGTGGCTGTCGTATACGCGCGAGGTAAATGAGCCAGGCTTGCTGCGCTTTGGGCTGAACGGGTCTCATGCGGCGATCGGGCTGTTGGAGGATAAGGGACAGGTTGAGGTCTGGCGGCGCAACGTTGAGATGGGGCTGGACTGGACACGCGAGATGGTGGCGCTGTATCGCAAGCAGAAGCGCGGATTCAGCGATCGCGTGACGTTTGAGGCGACGTGCCAGGGTCTGCTGGTGAAGTTGAAGTGGCGTCATGTGCTGTGGTTTGCCGGGACGGCGAATCGGAGTCAGTTTACGGACGCGAAGGCCGAGACGATCATGAAGACGCTGGTGAGTTATAACGCGGCGGCCAGCGCGACGGTGGCCAACGGCCGGCAGCGGGAAGGCGCGATACCGGGCTTGACGGTTGAGGCGGATGGTGCGCGTGGCAATACGATTGCCAGTTACGGCTGCGCGTGGGCGAATTTGCTGGAGGCGCTGCAGGAATTGAGCGCGATTGGCGGGGGTGATTTTGACCTGGTCAAGACCGGCGCTGACGCGGTTGAGTTCCGCTGGTACACGGGGCAATTGGGGACGGATCGCAGCGACACGGTGAAGTTCGCGGTGAACCTGGGGAACATGGCGCGTCCAGAATATCTGGACGATCGACTGAATGAGGCGACCGTGGCCATAGTTGGCGGGCAGGGCGAGGAGTCTGAGCGCGAGGTGGTGGTGCGGACCGGGCCAGATTTTGCGGCGAGCAACGACATTGAGGTGTTTGTGAACGCGGCCGGGTTAACGACGACGAGCGGGCTGGAAACGAACGGGGACAGCGCACTGCAGGAGCGCAGGCGCAGAACCAGTTTTACGTTTGAGCCGGTGCAGACGCCGGGCACATTTTACGGGGTGCATTATGCGCTGGGCGACCTGGTGAGCGCTCGCTACGACGACCTGGCGGCGACGTTCAAGGTGCAGGCGGTGACGATCGCGGCACAGGCCGGGCGGAATGAAGATGTGGGTATCGAACTACAGGCCGTGTGATGACTGACCTCGATAAGCAGTTGATTGCCGAACTAACCCGCCTGCGCAAACAAGTGGCGCGGATGGAAACGCGGGAGCCAGGTAGTCCGCTTCGGTGGCGAGGCAGCGCGGCGACGGCTCCCAGCGCGCCGGCCGAGGGCGATGTGTGGAATGACACGTCGAGCGGGAACGTAGTCAAGATCTATGCCAACGGCGGCTGGCGGACGTTGAATTAGCAGCCGATCAAGTGTTGGGCCGGACCGAGAGCGGTGGTGGATTTATCGCGCGCTGAAGTGGTAGAGAAACGTTCCGGCCCCAGCGCTCGATGAGCGGCGGGGCCGGGTGTTCGTAGCGGCATGTGGGGTACCTCCTACGTGCCGCTTTTTATTTTACACGGTAACGGATGCGGTTACAATCCCCAGTTTTTGACGGGCGAAGCGGGCCGGTAGGCGTTTTCCACATCGGCCTGCGCGATCTCCAGGTAACTTGGCGTGCTTTGCCGGGGGTTTAGCGGTTGGTTTCAACCGGGTGCGCTTATTTCTTTTTCTCACCGAATGCGGCGCGGACAGCGCCCGCTGCACCCAGCCCGGCATCTTGAATGTAGCCCCGCATCACCGCTTCGCTTTTATGGCCGGTCTGCGCCATAATGTCACGCGATTCAACGCCGGCGTTGGCGGCTTCAGTGATGAAGCCCGAGCGCAGTGAGTGTCCGGCAAAGTCCATGTCTGCCAAGCCGGCGCGTTTGGCCGACTTCTTCACAATCAACGCGACCGACTTATCGGATAGCCTGCCATGCACATGCCCGTGGCGATCGATACTGCGAAAGAGCGGTCCGCCGTGAATCTGGCTCTGTGAAAGCCACGCTTTGAGCGCTCGCGCCGGGCAGATCTGTGCGTCATCGAGCACGGGAATGATCTTGACCAGACCTTTGCCTTCTTGATCGGTTTTGCTGCGCCTGACTGTAACTGTGATCTTGTCGGTGAGGCGCACATCGGCGACATCGAGGGCGACCAATTCAGAGCGTCGGAACGCGCCTGCCCAGCCGACGAGCAGCAGTGCTTTGTCTCGCAGGCCGATTAAGCCAGGCGGAAGTTTTGCGACCATCTTTTTAAGTTCGTCGCGAGTGACGGGTGCTTTCTTGCGCGGCGCGGTACCCAGCCGGCGTCGGATGCCGGCCATGATGGTTTTTACATCCGCATCAGTTGTGGGGTCGGGCTGGTGTGACATGCGATGAGCTTCGGCGATGGCAGCCAAACGAACCTGAAGCGTTGAGACCTTCAGATTGCGCGCCAGGACGGTCAGATACTCGATCACGGTTGCGGGCCTGGCCGGCAGCGCTGTGGCATGATGGTCGTCACAATATTCTGTGAAGTCTTGCCAGGCGATTCTGTAGGCGGCGATGGTGCGCGGCGCTTTGGACGATCTGGCGAACTTGAGCGCTTCGTCGCTGATGACGATAGATCGAGATTCTACGGCTTGAAGTGTGTGTGTCATGGCCGCCTCATGTTCCGATAAGTGTGCTTCGCGGAAGTCAGGATCGGCAAAAATGTTATACGGATCGTGATCAGGCGTGGCACGTCTTCGGCCAACTGTTCTTCCGTGAGCATCTCAGTCGTCGTCATCGTTATCATCCTCGTCGCCAAACTCTTCGCCGGCGCGATCGATTGGCCGGAGATTCGCTCCAGTTCGCTCAGGCAACGCGCGCAGGTCGGCAATGCGCTTGCGGTACTCGTCCTGCATCCGCTCGAATTGTTCGCTGGTCACCAGGTGGTGATGCTGTAGATCGCGCCCGGCCCATATTCGGCGGTGAACTCGGGCGCGACTTCGGTAGCCGGCACGTCGATGCGCAAGAGCGGAAACAGCGACGTGTCTTTGGTGACGCGGCCGGCCAGTGTTTTGTGGCCGAAGAGTTCAACGATTGCCCAGGTGCTGCTTTGCTGCTCGTCCACGATTTTATCTCCTTATAGCATTTCCGGGTTGATGGACACGATCGCGTTGTCGCCCGTGCCGGCGACGACGATGTAGCGGCGCGACTTCAAATCGGCGAGCGGTGTATTGAAACCACCCCCGCTGGTGGCCTTGACCTTGCACAATGCGGCCAATTTCATTTTGGAGATTCCCTGTGGAAAGTCGGGATACTCGGCGACCAACATGCGGAAGATCTTCTTGGCGCTACCGGTGATGCGCGGGTTCTCTTCGACCTGCATCTCCAGTTTCTTGATCCGGTTGATTGGTGCGAACACCTGGGCCGGCCCCGCACCGGAAGCGGCACTGCCATCCACCAACGCCTGACCCTGCTTCACGATAGTGACCACATAGGATTCCAATTGCGCCAGGCGTGAACGGGCTTCGGCGGTGGCATTCTGGACTGCCAGCTGCACCCGATGCTCGATCTCATCGTCAGTCACGGCCTGCGCCTGGGCCGTCTCCAGCGCATTCGTCAGATCTTCGATCTGGCGTTCGAGAGCGGCGACCTTCGCGCCGTCTTTTGTGGAGGCCGGCCGCGCTTCACCACGGGTCGCCGTGAAGTGCGAGAAGGACTTGATCAATTCGTCTGTGTTGACGGCCTGCGCGATCGCGCCGGTGGGCGCGCCGGCGGATTCAGCCATCCGATCGGCATCATAGTGGAAGGTCTGGCGTGCCGCAAAATCGACCTGCTCGAATTTCTCCAACCACTCTGGAGACCATACGAACCCGGAGCCATTCTTCAAAGTGGTCAGCGCATTGACAAAGTCGTCGGCGTGTTCCTCTTCACCCTTGGCCATCACCCACTCGCGCGCAGCTTTCTTGCCTTGCGGATCGACCAGGCGCATCACGATCAGCGCATCGACCTGCGACACGGTATCTTTGTTGGTGGTCTGCAAGCGCTGCCCGATCGCCGTGACGCCGATGCCGTGATTGCGGCCCAGCCGCACCAGGCGATCGACGGCACCGAAGACGGTAGCATTCTCGCCGAAGATGCGCTGCGGAATAAATTCTGGCGCTTCCTCGATGACGACGTGCACCGGAAGCCGATTGATCTTAAAGAGCTCATCGCAGAAGTCGGCAACAATTTTGCGCCACGTGCCCTTACTCTCGAAAGACAAATCGACGACGGTGGGCACGTGCTTATCAGCGACGTAGCGCGCGATCGCGGTGCCCATATCGGGCGTTAGTGAGACCTGACCATGTTGGCCGCCCAGGATGGCGATCGGGAAGCCGGCACCCTGCCCATCGGGGCTGAGACCGAGATCAAACCAGCGGCCGACAGGATCGAGAATGACGACGGGTACTTTGTGCTGAAGCAGCTGCTCAACCCATAATGCCGCGGTCCATGTTTTGCCGCTGCCCTTTTTGCCAAAGATACCCAGCGTCTTGGTGGCCGCGCCGGCAAGCGGGATAGTGAAGGGTTGCTGCGTGTTGGTGGCCAAGCCGAGGGTCAAGTTACGATCAGACGGTTTCATGATGAATTGCTCCTGTTAATGTGATGAAGTTTCATCAGATTGCCCGGCACGCTTGCGCACCAGGCCGATCAATTGCTTTAGCGCGAGGTCCATCTGACTGCGGGCCTCGACGACTTCAAGTAGCAGTATCAACGCTTCAGAGTCTATCGATTGATCGGCTTGCATGATTTCATAGAGTCGCTGTACATTGGTCAGATCTGCATGGTTAGGCGCGACGCGGTTTCGCTTTCCAGCGCCAACCTGTTGCCACCAGCCGTGGACGCGACCGGTGTATTTGGCGAGCCAGCGATAGCCGCGACGTTCGCGCAGCCATAAAACCATGCCCTGCAACCGCTTAAATTCACGCGAATTCAGGCGCGATACTGCGACAGCAGCGACAGCAGGGTGCTGTCGCTGCTGTCGCTTGACAGTCCGATGTGCGATGTGGCTTTTTGACGATCGCTTCACCGTGGGCTTCCTGTGCGTTTTCATGATCTCTGCCTCTTATTCTTCAGGCTCTTCTCCAGCATAAGCAACCGATTGAAGTAACTGTCCTGGTCTCCTTGCGTGTGCGGCGTGTGTCGAATCACGCGCGACACACGAGAATTCTCAAGCGACACACGGCACACGGACGAGGCGCGTGTGTCGCATAGTTTTAAGGACTTTCCGTCGTGTGTCGCGTGATCCGTGTGTCGTCATTTCGGCTGCTCAACCCATCCCACCGCTTCACGCAACCCACGGCTGATCCGCCGAGAGGTATTGACGGCCGCGGCCGGCAACAACAGCCCAGACTTTTCCCACTGATTCGCCAGATCGCGCAATTCCTTGCGTGGCGTCTGCGTACCGTAAAACTCCCGTGAGAGTTCGCGCAGCTTGAAGTAGCCTCCCAGATGTTGCAGCGAATACAGCACCAGCTGCTTTTGATCAGGCGTCAGGTCAAGCCCGTGCCCGTGCTCGGCAGGCGTCCAGCGGCGCGCGAGATTGACGGTGGCCGCGGCCAACTGCGCGTCGTCGACGTAGTAGCCCTGCGCCTCAATCGCTTCACCAGCCAGAACGGCCAGCAGCCGGCCGGGTCCGGCCAGGCCGACCCCGCCCCGCTGGCCGTCGCCCAGGATGGCTTCGGACTGATAGCGATCGGTGCAGCGGAAAGCGATTCGCAGATCGCACTGCTGGCGCAGGACGGAGTCGATCACGTCGGTTTTGGTGGAGGTGGCCGACATGATCAACCGGATGCCATACGAGGCCGCTTTGCTGCTGAGCGACTTTAGCAGCGGGATGAAGTTGCGCTTGCCGCCGGTGGCGGCGAGATCGACAAATTCATCGACGATCACGACGATGACGGGCAGCGGCTGGGTGGTCTGCGCGTTGTAGCCGGCCAGGTTGCGGCACAGCGCCGATTCGAATAAGCCGCGCCGGCGCGTGAGTTCGTCGGTCAGCGTGGCCAACAGCCGGACGGCGCTGTCGATGTCGCGGGCGACCGGCGCGAACAGGTGCGGCGACTGATACCAGTGCACGAACTCGCCCTTGGGATCGACAATTGCGAACTGGACGCGCGCGGGCGAGGCCGCCGACGCGATCGAGAGCAGTGCGGCCTGTTCAAACGAGCTCTTGCCATGCTGGGTCAGGCCGCCGATCAAAATATGCATAGGCTTGCCCAGATCGATCCAGCGCGGACCTGACAGTGTGACCCCCAGCGGAATGTACAGATCGCCGGCGGGGCGCGTCGAGAGATCGAGCGAGACCCGCTCAGGCAGACGAGCGGCGACGGGCGCGCTACTGGCCGGGCGGGCGGCGAGCTGCACAACGTACATGAAGCCCAGAGCCGGATCGCGCAGCGCGAACACGGGCTTGCGCACGGCCAGCGCCAACCGGTCGGTGTAGCGCTTCGACGACAACACGTCGAGGTCGAGATGATAAAGCCGAGCCTCGTCAAGCCAGAAACCCAGGTAGCGCGCGGCGTTGGCTTCGCCAAAGACGGCCCAGTCACGGAAGCGCAGCATCTGCGGCGCGCGGGCGTTGGTGGCCGTGAGCTGATCAAGCGTGGCAAGCATGATCTTGCCGTAGCCGCGTAGCCGATCGAGCGCGACGGGCAGGGGCGGCTGAGCCTGTCGGGTGATGGCGGTCATAGTGCACCCTCGGCCAAGTCGTCGAGCCGATCGAGCACGCTTGGGTCCGTGACGATGCGCGGCGCAGCGGGCAGACGGACCTCGTCGCGAGCGGGCGCGCCAGGCTCGCCGGCGGTCTCCACGATGACGGTTTGATAGCGCTTCAGCCGGAAGGTCAGCATTACCAGCGCGCACAGCGCCAGTAGCAGCGCACAGAGCAGCGCTCCGGCCGCCACACGGGTGCTGTAGAGCTGGCTGGTGAGCGACTCAATTGACGTGCGCTTAGTCGCCTGCTCGATGGCGAGGTCTGATCGCAATTGCGCAGCGGTCAGATCGGCACGCAAGGCCTGCGCGCGATAAGCACTCCCCTGCTCTACCGCTCCGGCGGCGGCCGCCAGCGCAGCGTGCAGACCGCGCAACGCCTCTGCACTTTGGGCGATCGCGTCGGAAGCATGCTTGCCGGCCATCGTGGCCGCCGACTGGGCGTCATTGGCCAACTGTGCGGCGGCTTGCGCTTCGAGCGCCTGGGCTTTAAGGCGGGCCTGCTCGGCCAGGTTGCGGGCATCGGCGGCGCGTTGCTGGGCGCTTAACGCACTGGCAACGGCTGCCTGGGCGGCCGCCTGGGCGTTGGCGGCGGCTTGCTGCAGGGCGGCCGCTTGCGCATCGAGTGCGCCGACATCGAGGGTTGGCGTTGGCGGCGGATTATCCTGGGCGTGCACCGCCGGCGCGAAACACGGCAGCAGACTCAGCGCGACGATGATCGCAAGAAGGGATAGGTTATTGCGCATCGATGTCTCCTAGCAGTTGCATGAGCCGCGTCGATTCTTCGGCGCTGAAGACGCGCGGCATGTCAGGCAACCGGTTGGGCGCGGCGCCATAAACGGCGGTCGGGTAGATCGTAGGCTGGGAGACGACCTGCGATTGGCGCGCCTCGCTAAAACCCTGACGATAGCCGACGGCGCGGCCAGCGACGTAACCCAGCGAAGCCGTGACAAACAGTCCGAAGGTGGCGGCGACTGATATCCAATGCCGGCCATTATCGGTGAACTGGGCATATAGGACATAGACCAGCCCGACGATGACGGCAACCAGCAGGACCAGTGCCAGGCCGATGCCCAGATAGCGGGCCAATGTTTCGGCGACAGGGTCGCGGCGTTGTTTATCCATGATTATTTCTCCAGCGAGCGCGGGATTTGATGAGCGAGTGCGCGGTGAGCGTGACGAGGATCAACGCCTTGTCTCACTTTCAAGCACGGGCAATGTGACGCTGCGCTTATCCGCACCGTTCATGGTCTGTACTGCAATCGAATTTTGTGCCGCCAGGTAACGCGCCCGCGCCAGGTCTGCCTTGCTCGATTCAGACAGCGGCATCACCGCGCCAACGTTTGCGTCAACCAACATGGGCTTGTTATCTACCATCACCACAAACGCCGGCAGAGTGGCAGTTCGGCGATCATAGTTCAACATCAATGGGATATTCGCGGCGTGCTCACGCTTGACGGCGAATGAAATCAGCACCCGCCGCAAAGTGGACATCCCGATCACGCTGATGACGATCGCGCCGACAATGATCAAACCGCGCACTACTACACCCGCGATCGTCGTGAGACGCTGTGCCTCGATTGCCGCCATGTCGGCTTGTGCTTGCACGCTGATTTTGGCGAGTTCAGCCGCCGTGTTGGCTTGAATCTCGCCTAGCGCGCGTTGGTGCTGCGCTTCTTGCTCTAGCGATTGCTCTTTCAGTGCTTGTGCTTGCAAAGCCCGTGCGCGCTCAAGTTCCAACTGCGCCTGCCCGGCGGCCAGCACCGCCTGCCGCTCAGCCTCTGCTTGGGCCTTGACCTCGCCTAACAGCCGCTCGGTGTTGGCCGCCGCTTGCTCACGCGGGCTGTTGATCTCGGCGATTCGTGTCAGATCGCCGGTGATGTTGCCGGTGCAACTTTGCACAGACAGCACAATGACGGCGACTGCAATCAGCGGGATCGTGAGTTTTAGCCATGCGCTGATCTTCATTGGACTCCTATAGCAACCGCGCTGGCGCGGGCCAGGTGGCGCTGAAGATGTGGTGGCGGCCGACCAGACGAAAGACGTAGGTCTGATCGAGCGCGGTGGGCTGGTACATGGCGGGCAACTGCGCGATGACGGTGCGCCATTCGACGTCTGACGGGGCCTGATTCATCCGCCAGATGCGCAGTTGCAGCGCGACGTCGATGGTAATCTCGACGACCAGGCCGCCGCTGAGTTGCTGCATGTGCGGCTTGTGATCTCTCTCAGATTTTGCGATCAGGCTGGCAAGAATGGCCGACAACGAACTGTTCATTTGGCTCCATTATTGGCGGCTGGCTTGGCCTTGACAGATTTGTTGGCCTTATTGGTGCAGTCTGGACATTTCATGTCGAGGCACTTGTGACCCTGCCAGATACTGCTCCAGCCGGCATCAATCTGATCTTGCTTAAGTTCATCATATGGAGCATACGCGCCGCAGGTCCAGCAGTTGGATTCGGTCCGTTGGATGGGCGGTTCAGGGATGGTGTACTTAATGCCTAGACCGCCTGCGCCGTTCTTTTCAGGCTTGCCCGTGATAAATTCGGTCACGTGTTTCTTGACGCCCGGCCAGTCGGATTCATCAGGAGCGCCGTCGCAAATCATATACAAGAGCACATTCTCGCGCAATAATGCTTCACGCTCGGCGGTTTTCGTGGACTTGTGCAGTTCTTTTTCGATTTCGTCCAGCCGGATGGATGCGCTATCAAATCTGATGTCCACTATATACTTGATGTATTTGGCAAACATCTCAAGCCACAGTCCCGTCAGCGGAACTTTGTGGGCCAGCTTACTTGCCGTGTCCACAACCAACCAGTTGGCGTCGGCCAACGCCTTGCGCTGCTGGCCCAGCACTTTCCAGTGCGCGAGGCGTTCCTTGCGGTCCGCTTCCTTTTGCTCTTTCCGGGCATTCTTCCCGCGCTGCAGGCGCGCAGCCTTACCTTTGGCGGCCTCTTCAGCCAACGCGTCTGGGTCCGTGCTGGCCAGATAGACCATGCGGCTCCCGGTCAGATCGTGATGGTAGTAAGCGTCGTTGCGTTTCTGTGTCGCGTTCGTCGATAGACGCAGATGATCGGGAGGATTGGCGACCCAGCGGCGCACTTTGTCAATGAAGTTGTGCCCGATAGTCAGTATGACTGCCTTTTCACCCTCGGCCACAGCCGGGATACCCAGTGCTTTGCTGGCGCGCTTCAGTTCGTGATCCGCGAAGACCTTTTCCTTGACCGTATGACAGGCTTTGTTCAGGCAGTGGTGCTCCATGCCTCCATATTCGCCGTGCAGTTTGAGATACAGATCGCACTTGGTGCAGGCCGGAATGATCCTCACATCCTGTCCATCGCCCAGATCGATCGGTTTGGTGGGCCAGGTAAAGTCCCACAGATTGTCCGGCATGATGACGTGCTGTGGATTGCCGGCAATGAGGCGGCTCAGGACGCGGCCATCGATGGCGCGCCGTTCATCGGGATCGAGTCTGGCAATCGTGACGGCCGACCTGACCAGTACATCAGCCTTGATTAGGCGTGAGATCGGGATCAGCCGGCGGGCGTCGCGCACACGCAGCTGACCGGCGCCGTCGCCGATCAGATCTAGCACGTCGGAGGGCAGTTCGGCCAGGCGGCGGGTGCCACGAATGGTGGCGGCGGCTTTGCCAACGCGCTGCCCGATCTGCTCATCGGTCAACTTAAATTCATCATGCAGCCGCTGATAGGCACGGGCTTCGTCGGCCGGTGACAGATCCTCGCGCTGGATGTTCTCGATCAGCGCCAGTTCCAATTCGGTCTGCGCGTCCGGGATGACATTGCGCACAATGCACGGCACTTCGGACAGGCCGGCAATCTTTGCGGCGCGCAGGCGCCGCTCGCCGGCAATCAGCGCATAGGGATAATGCGAGGTTGCTTCGTCGGTATTTTCGACAACGATCAACGGCTGGAGGATGCCGTGCTCGCGAATCGACTCGGCCAGTTCGGCCAGACTGGCATCATCGAAGGTCTGGCGCGGCTGGTCGGCGTTTGCGACGATGTCGTCGATGGCGATATAGTTCGGCTGGTTCATGCTGATTTTCTCCTGATGGTGTGTTGCCGCGGCAACACGGCTAACGGGATGGTTTATTCTTCAACAGCCGCAGCCAGGATGTGGCGACATCGTCCTGGGGCTGGGGCTCCGCCTCAGGCTCGGGCGGCTCGATATGATCGAGGCAGCGCAGAATGGCAAAGCCGGCGGGATTGTCGAGCGCGTCCAGGCGGCTGGCATACTCCAGCCAGGCCGTGAAGCGCTCGGCAGTCACCCAGTCGTCGGCGATGAGATCGCGCCGGCGTTTGCCGTAAACCTTGGCGTCCGTCAAGGCCGCCCGCAACGTCTGCGCGTCGGCCGCCGATCGGAAATTTTTGCCGGCGGCCGCGCTGTTGTTTGTTGTTGTTTCTTCAGTTGAAGATTGATCAAAAGCTTGATCAACAACAACAACAGATCGATGATCGGAAAAATTCTCCGATCGATCGGAACTTTTTTCCGATCGGTTATCCACACCGGTGGATAACTGTGCTGCGCCAACCTGCCGCGCCTGAATGAGCGCCAGACCTGATCCGTTGGTCTCTTCGCTCTGAAGTGGCGCCGACAGTAAGCCGGGTAGCGCTAACTGGCGTGCCTTGTCAGTTGCCACCCAGCGGCGATTGATCTCATACACGTAGCCGTCGCCGGCCAGCCGGGGCATCAAGTCGGTCAGATTACGCACTGATGTATTGAGCGTCTCACTGATCTCGTTGAGCATCAGCGGCCGGCTGGCCGCCAGCAGCACGATCAATACGTGCAACCGCTGACCGCGATTGTCGCGCAGCGTGCGTTGCAGGATTGGATCGATGACGGTGGACATGGTTTAGCCTAGTCGTCGAATGCGGCAGACTGCGCATTGACGGCAGCTTTGTGCAGCTGATAGCGCGGGCAGTGGCGTTCGTGCATCTTGAGGCCGCGCGCTTTGATGTGCTGGCCGCAACCATGCGGGCAGTCGATGAAACTGGCGTGATCGAGTTCGATGGGCGGCTTGCCGGCTTTGGCTGCTTGATTTTTTTTCTCCGGTTTCGCCGGCCGGCCGCGCTCGGCGGTGGTGCGCTGCTCGGCGGTGGTGCGCTGCTCGGCGGCGGCGGCCGTCGCTTGCTGCCGCGAGGCGCGTTTGGCCTGCACTTCGGCAGTTTTGGTTTGCGCCTGGACTTCCAGGTCCGCGCGCCTGGCCCACCACTCAGCGGCGGAGGCCAGCGCCACATCGAGGTCATCGCTGCCAAAGTAGGTGTCATTAGGGTCATTAGGCCGCGAGATGTGTTCAGTCACCGAGTAGACACCCTCGTCGTCGTCGAAGGAAAACTGATAACGTTCAACTTGGAACAGCGGGTAGGTGTCGCGCTTGACGGGGAGGTAATTCGTTACGCGAACGTACTCACCGTTGGTGTTGGCCCAGTAGTAGTTCACTTCGACTGTGATGGTAATGGGTGAGCAGCCGGGGACTTCGAGCCGGGCAAATTGCCAGCCGTTCAACGGTTCGGAGTCGTCGCACAGCAGGCTGCAATAAGGGTGCAGGGCTTCGGGCAGCAGGGCCATGACGGCCTGGTGCAGCCCGGCGATCTGCTCGTTGATCTGCGCCTGGCGTTTGGCGGCTTCGGCGTCACGCTTGGCGCGCTGCTCGGCGCGCTGCCGGGCCAGCCGCTCACGGCCGGCGGCGATGAGTTGCGTGATGGCGGGATCGAGTTCTGGCATGGTTCCTCCTAGTCGAATGTCTGCGGGATGATGAGCGAGGCCCAGACGCGCTTCGGTGCTCTATGGCGTGAGACGGCTTCGCTGTTGACGAATTGATCGGTGGCGATGATGATGTTGCCGCGCGCAGCCCGCATCATGACCGGCCCAAGTGCGCGGCCCTCGTGCGTGCTGACGGCGTATCTGCTCAGTTCCTCGATGACCTGATCTGTTGTAAAGGCCGCGCAGCGTTTGGCGACGGCGATCACGCACTGGTAGGCGACTTCTCGCCAATCGGGATCGGCGTGGTCGTCGACGCGCTGCAGGGCGTCGGTGCGAGACAGGTCGGCGAGCGCGCCATCGAGGGTCAGTTGCAGGTTGGGCATGTTAGAGACCGGTGAATACGAGTAGTGAAGCAGTCAACATCAACATGGCTTCGACGATAAAGGCGACGATCTCGATCATGGTGGCCCACTCAGTTAATGATGCCGGCCAGGCTGAGGGCGATGGTGAGGCCCAGGCAGATCAGGGTGATGGCGAACATGACGGTGAAGCGGCGCTCGCTGGGGCGCTTGTAGGCCATGGGACGCATGTTGGTCGATGAGACGAGTATCTTGAGCCAGGTCATTGATCCTCCTACTTGGCCAGCGTGGCGGCGATCGTTTTGGCGACGTCGGTATAGGTGCGGCCGGGGTTCAATTTGAGCCATGAGGCGGCGTCGGTGCCCAGTGCGCTGCGCGTTTCTTGACCGTTGATGCCTTTGGCTTTGAGCCAGGCTTCGAAGGTGGCTTTGTTGGTCGGCCAGTCGATGGGGAGTTCCGGCTGAGCGGTGCGCGGGTTGGGGCCGAAGTATTTGTCGAGTTCTGATTTACCCCCCTCCATCTCCACCCGCTCCTGCGTCGCAGTGGGAGCGTCACCATCATTCTGGGCGGGCTGTTCCGTGACGGAAGACGGCTCGACTATTTCGCCGGTGGCCGGCACGATCGCGGGCGCGTTGGGCCGCTGCTTCATGATGCGGATGGGTTGTTTGTCGTTGCCGGCGACCTTCATGATGACGGCCTGCACGGTGATGGGCTTGCCGATACAATCAGCGACGAGATCGCCATATAGGGCGACGAGGGTCTTGCGGTTGGTCGGCGAGAGAATCAGGCCAAAGGGCAGCTCACGGAAGTAGAGGACCGGCGACAGGACGGTCTTGCCCTTCTGCGGGTGAGTTTCTTCCTCGATGACCTTGACGATCGTCAGGGTGACGGGCTGGCCTTTGAGGTGGACGGGCTTCAAGTACACTTCGTAGTCGCTCCAGTTGGTCTTCATGACCGCACCTCCAGATTGAGATCGTGTGCGACGAGGCGCGCGGCCGAGTAGCAGATCGCCACGCTGATATCGCGATTTGGCAGATAGCCGGGCGTGAGCAGTTCGATTTCGGCGAGCGATCGGCCTGGGCGTGCCAGCCATTCGGCGAGTAGGGCTTTGAAGCCTTCGCGGGTGGTGGGCAGGCCGAGCATCGCTCCGTTGTCACGGATTGCCACGCCGGCGATGTATGGACGATCGGCAGGAGCGTAATGCGAGACGACGGTCTGGCCGATCGTGTCGGTGTCTGTCTCTGTCTCGTAGTCGCGCCAGGTGCGCAGGACGCGATCGATATGGATGTGTTTGGTTTTGGTCGGGCGGGCGGCGCGGGTCTTGCCGTGTTTGCCACAGGTCTTGCGGCCTTTGGCCGGCGGGTTTGGGCAGTTCTTAACGCAGCAGTGACGGGTGGTGCGAGTTTTCATGGTTGACCTTGCCTCTGGTTTTCTGTTATAATCAGGGCGATGACGGACGCCTGTCCGTCTGACCTTGCCCAGGCCGTGCTACTGACGATAGCGCGGCTTTTTTGTTGCCCGTGGGCGAACACACGGGTTCGCCCCTACTCTTCGTATTCGTTCCGGCGGGCGTTGCGCGCGTGCCGGTACGCCTCGCTCATGTGGTCGCGCATCTGGCCAAGAATGGCTTGCATGACAAGATCGTGGTTTTTGAGTGCGCGCTGCATGGCTGCTTGCCAATCACTCACTTGCCTGAGTTGAAAGCAGAGTGAGGTCTCCAGGCTCTTGGCGGCCTTATCGGGTATGGAGTTTCGCGGCATTCCGCCGGCTGACCTCGACGATGTCGCCGATCTCGTTGACGAGACTGCGGGCGATGATGCCGAGGGAGGACAGCGCGAACACCCCCGCGACGCGCTGCCACGATTTGAACGGGACGATGAGCAGGCTGATGAGCAGGTCACCGCCGACGCCGATGACGACGGACAGCCACGTCATGCGGGCGGCGAGCGCCCGGCCACGCTCGGTGTGCTGTAGGAGCACGGCGTAAATTAGGCCGAAGATAAGTGATAGTAACGCGGCAGATACAGACTTGCGGTTCATGATTCGGTATCCTGTGAAAGACGGTTGAGACGTTGAGTGCGGCGGCGATAAGGCCCGCGAACAGATGCGGGTCCACGGCCCGATCCGCCATGCCCGCCGGTGGTGATGGTGAGCGGCTCTGGACCCTCTCCCTGACCCTCTCCCACAGGAGAGGGAATGCACAGGCGGCGGGCTTGCTGCCGGCGGAAGGCGGCGGCAAGGCGCAGGTAGATGCTGTTGAGTTGGGTGGCGGTTGGCGGGTAGGCGATCATGCCGTTATGCCCTTGCGCAGGCCGGCGATGTCGTCTAGTGACGATGCTGGCTTGCCAGACTTGCGAACGATTGAGCGGCGAACACTGCGTGCCGGGCGCGGGGTGGTGGGCTTGTGTTTGATGTCGCTGTAGCCTGACATGCGCGCCCATTCCCGGATGATGAATCGGACTGCGCCGCTGATGCTTGAGCCGTTGCGGGCTTGAACGGCTTCGACGACGGCGAGATCGGTGGGATAGAAACTGACATTCTGATTGACGGCTTGTTCGTTTGGCATTGACGTCTCCTTTTGGGAGCAATTTTGCTCCCTTGAGGAAATATAGCATAGAATAGCAGTTTTTGTCAATAGGCAATTTTTTGCCCCCCACAGCGAGTAACTACTGTGAGTAAATATGCACACCGATGACAACTAACGCGCTAGACTTTGTTGATTGGTTGCAGTCCGAAATGGACGCCAGAGGATGGCGACAGGCCGATCTCGCTAGAGCCGGCGGACTCCATACTGGGCATCTGAGCAGAGTCCTTAATCGTGAGCGCAAGCCAGGAGTCGAATTTTGCCAAGGTGTGGCACGTGCTTTTGGGATGCTGGATGTAGACGTGATGCGGATCGCTGGCTTGGCCGAGAACACGTCACCTGACGATCAATCGCCCAGCCTGCGGGAATTGATCAGCAGGTTTTCGCAGTTGAGCGACGAGGATCAGGAAGCGGTGTTGCGGCACGTGCGGGCGCTGGACGAGATGCAACAGGCGGAGAAGCGGCGGTCGCTGCGATTGAAACCGAAGGCGGGGTAGGGCGAGGGCGAACATAAGGAGCGTCATGAATTCGTCTGAGGCGTGCCTGGTCGTTATTTTTCTTGCCATTGGCGGTTATATTCTTCTCGTCTTTAGTAGCGAAAATCAATGTAACCTATGCCACTTGACTTTCGTGACGTTTGTATGATACATTTCTCATATGGCGCACGATGGGGAGTGGCATGAATTTCTGTTGTTGCTGCGCCGCTTTGCTCTGTCGTTCGCACGGTGGGTAGAATCCCGCCCGTGGTACAAGTCATAATCGAAGATCACGCCGGCACGCCACACCGTCAGGTCCGTGTGTCGGTTTGAGAGTCACCGCGCAAGCGCCCACTCTGTATTGAGAGTGGGCGCGTTTTGTTTTAGGAGGCCGGCAATGTCGCAAGTGCTTGAGTTCGTGCGAAACCTGATCGTGACGGTGTGGTCGTTCGACGGCGTGAAGTTCATCGTCGGCCACGTGGTCCTGAATGTGATTGTCGCCGTGGCGGCCGCGCTGAAGACGAAGACCTTCAGCCTGAGCAAGATCGGCGATTTCTTTGCGTCGAAGTTGATGCCATACGTCATCGTGTACTTCGGGGCGAAATTGCTGGGCGACTCGATCGGGATCATGGCCCTGGCGCCGCTGGCCTGGGGCGTGATTACGGCGACGCTGCTGGGCGACTTGGTGGACAGCCTGGCGCAGTTAGGGCTGCAATTGCCCGAGTCGATTCGACAGTTCGTGGTGAAGGGCCTTAACTCCAAGAGTTGAGGCTTTTATTGTGAGCGACAACGCATGAGTGGCGAGACTGATAATCTGAGTGATCGCGAGTTGCTGGTCAAGCTGGTTGATGGTTTCGAGACGTTCACCGAGGACTATCGCCACTTACGTAAATTTGTGTATGGGAACGGCGAACCCGGGTTGGCCGGCGAGATGCGGGCCTTGAAGACGCGCGTGGACGGTCTGTACTCGACGATGGCGCGCTTCGCCACTCCGGTGGCGATCACGCTGTTGATCTCGATCTTAGGCTTCATCTGGGCGGTGATCACCCACAACGTGACCATCGTGCCGACGGTTCCCTGAAGGGCGATCGGGTAAGTGGCGCGGTGGATTGCCCCGGCTGTCATTGGGCCGCTCCCGACGCCGCGCCACACCCGTTGATTGGAGATGACATGAGCAAATTAGGCGTACATGTGGCGAGCAGCGCGCGAAACGGCTTCGGCAGATTGCTGGCGGCCGGCGCGCCGCTGGTGGTGGCGGTCGATCAGGACGTGATGGCGGAAGCGCATGCCGCCAGCGCGCTGGTGGCGTTTCGGACGCAGCGCAGCCCGATGGGTGAGGACAATCCGCCGGGGCTGCTGGATGTGCCACTGGCTGATGTGCCGCTGCTGGCGACGCGCTGGATGGAGGCGTTGTGGCCGATCTATCGGTCGAATCCGAGCGCGGATTGGTACATCGTCAATAACGAGTTGGATGTGAGCACGATCGAGAGCGCGATGAAGCTCAATGCATTTTTCCTGGCGTGCATGAGCTGGTGCGACTCGCGCGGCATCAAGGCGGGCATTTGCTCGTTTTCGACGGGCTGCCCGTCGGACGATGGTGGTTTGACGCTGGAGCAGCGCTGGCAGCCGCTGCTGCCGGCCGTGCGGTATGCGGCCGAGCACGGCCACGTAGTGGTATTGCACGCGCACGCGATGCAGCACGGTCCGCTGACGCGGACGGGAAACGACATTGCATATCGGCACGAGCGCAGCCTGCGTTATTTTGCGCAGCACAATATTTACCCGATGGTGATTGTCGGCGAGTTGAGCAACGGGGTAGGCGGCGTTGAGCCGACGCTGGACGAGTATCTGGCTGAAATGAAAATTTGGGATGAGCACGTCATGGTATCCGAGTGGCGTGATCAAGTCCTGGGCGGCGCGCTGTACGGCTTTAACGCGGCCGAGTCGATCGCCAGCGCGGTGACGCCGCTGGCGGAATGGATTGCGTCGCATCCGACGCCGACTGATCCGATTGAGCCGCCGCCGAGCGAGATTCGGCATTATGACCGCGTGGTGCATTTGCTGCCGCAGGCTACCACGTACGACCGTCTGCTGATCGTGGCGAACGAAGCCTATCCGCGGCGGGAGACGCTGACGTTCAGCGCCGACGATGCGTTTATCAACGCGCCCGGGCTTGATTCCCGCAAAGTCTACGTGTGGCATGTAGACGCATTCGGCGGGCGAGAGTATTTCGAGGCGTGGGTGGATGCGTGGTATGCACCGCGGCCGGAGATTATCTATCGGGAGTGGCCGGTATGACGACCTCGCCCGCTCAAATTCAGCGCATTCGCGATCTGGCGTTTCAACTCTACGCAGAGCTAGCTGATTTTCAAACGTTACTGAGTGTGCCTGATGTGCCGATGGCGCCGGCGCGCGTGCGATTTGACGCGCCCGTTGGGACCGCTGAGGAGCGAGCCAGCGCGCAGCTGTGGCCCGGCAAGTGGTTTGACGCGACCGGATTTGCCAAACGCTATCAGGTCGGGACGCGGCCATGGTATGTGCACACGGGGGCTGATCTCAATCTCAATTTCCCGGCTTATAACGCGGACGCGCACGCGCCCGTGTACGCGCCGGCGGACGGTACCGTGGCGGTGGCCGATCTGCTGCCGGTCTGGGGCAAGATTGTCGTCATCAAGCACGTGCTCGAAGACGGCACGGCCGTCTATTCGCGCCTGGCGCATTTGGAGCGCTTTGATGTAGTGAAAGGCCAGATCGTTACGCGCGGCTACCTGCTCGGCACGGTGGGCAATGCCGAAGGCACGCAAGCCTGGCACTTGCATTACGACTTGGCCAAGATAGACCTGAGCGAGAAGCCGACCGATTGGCCCGGCGACGACGAACCGCGGGTGCGGCGCGACTATTATGACCCGCTCACCTTCACGCGGGATCGGCATTGATGTTGCCGCGGAAACACCAGACGGGGCGAGATGCCCCCCCGAGACAGATCGAGATGATCGACTATGGCGAAAGCGACAAAAGCGACACCTAAAAAAAGCCAGAGAACATCGACGGCGGCCACCCGGAGACGGGACTGGCAGACGATCTTTATCAACACGCTGCGCGAGAACGGCAACATCCGGGCCTCGTGCGAAAAGGCAAAGGTGAACCGAGCGACAGCCTACCGCGAACGCCGCAGCAACAAAGCGTTTGACGAGCTCTGGGACGCGGCGCTGGAAGATGCTGGCGATACGCTGGAAGCCGAAGCTTGGCGGCGCGCGGTGAAAGGTGTGCAGAAGCCGGTCTTTGGTAGTGGCGGCACAGGCGTTGGCACGGTCGAAGTCGGCGCGGTTCAAGAATACAGCGACACCCTGCTGATCTTTCTGTTGAAGGGCGCAAAGCCAGAGAAGTACAAAGATCGCGGCGAGATCAGCGGGCCAGGTGGCGGGCCGATTCCGTTCAAGGAAATCATCGCCGAATTGAAACCAGAGCCGCAGCCCGCAGCCGGCGGCGCATGACTCCGCCGAGCCTGTGGCGTATCGAAAACGAGCAACTGCGCCTGAGCTTTCACGAGGGCCAAAGCAGGGCCTGGCGCAGCGACCGCCGCTTTATCTGGGTGCTGGCCGGCAGCCAGGGCGGCAAGACGACATTTGGACCGTGGTGGCTGTGGCGTGAGATTCAGCGGCGGGGCGCGGGCGACTATTTAGGCGTCACCGCCTCATACGATCTTTTCAAACTGAAGATGCTGCCGGCGCTGCGCGAGACGTTTGAGCACGTGCTGCGCATCGGGCGCTACTGGTCGGGCGATCGCGTGATCGAACTGCGTGACCCGGAGAGCGGCAAGTTCCTGGCGCGGCGGGCGGACGATACGATGTGGGGGCGCATCATCTTGCGCTCGGCAGAGAGCGGCGGGGGGCTTGAGTCGTTGACGGGCAAAGGCGCGTGGCTGGACGAGTGCGGTCAGGACGCCTTTACGCTGGAGACCTGGGAAGCGGTGCAACGGCGCATGGCGCTGAACCTGGGCCGGGTGCTCGGCACGACGACGATTTACAACCTGGGCTGGCTGAAGACGGAGATCTACGACGCCTGGGTGGCCGGCGATCCGGATCACGCCGTCATCCAGTTCTCGTCCATCATCAACCCGGCTTTTCCGCCCGAGGAATACGAGCGGATTCGCGGGAAGATGCAGGACCAGCGCTTCGCCATGTTTTACAAGGGCGAATTTGCGCGGCCGCCGGGCCTGATCTACGGGGCGTATGATGACGAGACGCAGGCGATCGAGCCGTTTGATTTACCGGCCGGCTGGCCGCGCTGGGTGGGGTTGGATTTTGGACCGGTCAACACGGCGCTGGTCTGGGTGGCACACGATCTTGATCGCGACCGGTTGATTGTGTACCGGGAGTCATTGGGCGGCGGCAAGACGACGCACGAACACGCCCAGGCCGCAAAGGCGGCGGCCAAGTTTGAGAACATAGTCGGATGGTCGGGCGGCGCGCCCAGCGAAGACCAGTACCGGATGGACTGGCAGCATGAGGGCATAGACGTACAGCGGCCCCCCATCAGCGACGTGGAATCGGGGATTGATCGGGTGGTGGGGTTGTTCAAGACGAAAAGGCTGTACGTCTTCAAGACATGCAAAGGCGTGCGGGATGAACTGGGATCGTACAAGCGCAAACTCGACGAGAGCGGGCAGCCGACCAATGAGATCGAAGACAAACGGAAGTATCACCGACTGGACGCGCTGCGGTACTGCGTGCTGAGCATCGCCGCCGGCCCACAATCGTTTGCCATGAAGTACGGACGCTAATATGCCAATCACTACCAATTTAGCCGAGCTGGCCTTTGCCCATTGGCAATATGAAGAGGAACTTGAGCGGCAAAAACAGATCGTCAGGGCGCGCGCCTATCACGAAGGCGATCAGCCGACGTTTTTGACAGAGCGGGCCAAGACGTTTTTGGGCGTGGACGAATTGCAGGACGAGTTCTGCATGAACGTCGTGCGCGGCGTGGTGGAGGCGGTGACCGAGCGCATGATGGTGGCCGGCTTCAAGTGCACCGACGAGGCGAGCGCGCTGTGGGCGTGGGCCACGTGGCAGGCCGATCGAGTTGACGCCAAGCAAAACGACGTGCACGAAGACACGGTGCGCGATGGCGAGAGTTTTGTGATCGTCAGTTGGGACGACGACGAGCGCCGCCTGCGAATTATTCCCCACAATCGCTACACAGATCCAGAGGTGGAAGGTACCGGCGAAGGCTGCAAGGCGACCTATGCCAATGACGATCCCAATCAGCCGATGCTGTTTGCGTCCAAGCGCTGGGTTGAATCGCTAGGCAATGGCCAGGCGCGCCAGCGGTTGACGCTCTATTACCCAGAGCGCATCGAGAAGTATTTTCACAACGGGTCTGATTGGACACCGCTCGACGCTGAGACGCTGATCGCCGAAGGGGATGTGATCGAGAATGAGGATGGCACGCAGTCGCCGATCTGGCCGCGACCGTGGGTGGATGATGCCGGCGAGCCGCTGGGCATTCCCGTGGTGCACTTCCGAAACCCGAAGATGCGGCCCGAAGCCTGGGACGCGATCCCGTTACAGAATGCGATCAACAAGGCTCTGATTGATTTGTTGGCCGCCGGCGACGTGACAGCGTTTCGCGTCTTCGTGGCGCTTGGGTTTCTGCCGACGACCGATGGTCAGGCTCCGGCTGCCGATCAAAGCAACTGGCTGGACATCGAGCCGGGGCAGACGATCGGCACGACGCGCAGCGCGCAAGAGGCGGACTTCAAAGCAATTGACGGCGCGCCGCTCGATCCGCTGTTGAATCTGTTGGAAAAGTTGGTGTTGTGGTTGGCGATTATCACGCGCACACCTGTAAGCCGGTATCAATTTAGCGGCGCGGTGGCCAGCGCGGACACGTTGAAGCAGCAGATCGAAAGCCTGCTGGCGAAAGTGGGTCTGCGGCATACGCTCTTCGGCGACGCCTGGGAAGACGTGATGACGATCGCGCGGCGATTGCAGAATCATTTCGGCGGCGGGGTCGATGGTGCGCTGCTCGATGAAACCGCGACCTTTGAGACGTTGTGGAAAAATGCCGAGAAGCGCGATCGGTTGCAGGAATTGCAGGGCTATCAGATCGAGAAGGATTCACTTGACGTGCCACTGAAGACGCTGTGGGCCAAGGCTGGGTATAAACCGGACGAGATCGAGCAGATGTGGAAACAGCGCGAGGAAGAGCAACGCAGCCGGCTGAAGATCGCGCTGACAGACACGGTGGATGGGCTGACACAATGATAATCTCACCTCAGTCCTTTCCCAACGGTAGAGGAAGAAGGCGTGTGCCGCTGGGCAAGGCCATTATCTGGTCGCCGGCTGAACTGACGAAGATGTGCACGGTCACGCCGACGGATGTACGCCTGGCGCGGCTGTGGTGGCGCAAACACGCGCCGGCGAAGTATCGTCGGCTGCTCGACGCGCAGGCCGATAGACAGGTGGCGTGATGGGCAGCGGTATTCGAGCAAATGACCTGACGCCGGGCTATGGCTGGAATGAGGATGCCGGGCAGTACATCGACCTGAACACCGGCCGCTTTGTGAGTCACGCGCAAATTCGATCGGCGCTAGATCAGACGATTCAGGATGCAAAAGACGAGATTCGTGACCTGGCGCGCGGGTTGAATGAGGGCTGGATCAGTCTGAGCGACTGGCAGACGCGCATGGCGCAAGAAGTGAAGATGATTCACCTGGCGGCCGGCGCGGAAGCAGTGGGCGGCTGGGCGCAGCTGGATCAACGCGACTATGGCCGCATCGGATACGAATTGCGCTGGCAGTATGAGTACCTGCAAAACTTTGCGCTGCAGATCGAAAGCGGAGAGCAACGCCTGAACGGCACACTGATCAACCGGGCGCTGATGTATGGCGAGAGCGGACGGCGGACGTATGAGCAAATTCGGCGCGCGGACATGGCGCTGCGCGAGATGAATCAGGAGCGGCGGGTACTGGGCGTGGCCGATCATTGTGACGATTGCATTGAGCTGGCCGCGGAGGGGTGGCAGCCGATCGGCACATTGCCCCCGATCGGAAACAGCCAGTGCCTGACGCACTGTCACTGCACGTTCGATTATCGGCAGGTGCTGAACGCCGACGACCTCGGCGGGTTTGGGCTGTAGCAATTCCGGGCAAGCCGGCGTGAGTCGACAGCCCGTTTGCAATCACATTTTGTTTGGAGGCTGGCCGAGATGGCTAAGAAGACGCCCGGGACGGGCAAGCATCAGGATGACGAGGTCGAAGACGAGGAACTTGATGACGTTGAAGACGAGGAGCTCGACGAGACCGAGGACGAGTCCGAGACGGACGACGCGGCGGGAAACGACGCCGACGACGAGGGCGACGAGGAAGAGGAAGCCGAGCCAACGGCCGAGGAACTGAAGGCACAGTTGGCGAAGGTGACGCGGGCCTTGAAGAAAGCCAACCGCGAAGCGGCCAGCCGCCGCATTGAACTCGATGCGCTCAAGAAGAAATCCGGGTCCAAGGCAGGCGAGAAGGCCAACGGCAAGAATGGCGACGATACCGCCGACGACGAGCTGCGCACGCTGCGGGAACAGAACGAGAAGTTACTAGCCGAGCTGCGCCGTATGGGGGCTCGCCAGTCGATCGCGAAAGCGGCGCGCCGGGCGAAGATCAATTGGGCCAACGACACAGCCCGCGATGACGCTGTAGAGTTGATTCTGCGCGAAGCAGTCATCAACGAGGACGGCACGATCGACGACGTCGAGGATCTGTTGGCCGAAGTGGTCGAGGACCGCCCCCACCTGTTGGCCGCGAAGGCCGACAAGAAACCGCCGCGCGCCGGCGATACCAGCGCCACGAAGCGCGGCGGCAGCAAGGATCTGGCGCTGGATGAAGACGAGATCGCGCAGCAGTTTGGCATTCGCGATCACCGTCCTACCAAGAAATAGGAGCAACCGACATGGCTGACATCAGCTTGACACTGGTACAAATCTCCGAACTGCCCCAGGCCATTGGCCGCGACATTCCGGCCGGCGGCGCGGGCAGCGTGGGCGACGTGGTGTATGTGAACGCAACCGATCAAGTCCAGAAGTGCGATGCGTCCGCGATCGCGACCGCCAAGGGCTTGGGCATCGTGACGGCCGTCGAGAACGGCGCGCAGACCTTCGCCAGCGGCGACATGGTGCACGTGGTGTTCTTCGGGCCGGTAACGGGCTTCAGCGGGATGACGTCTGGCGCGCGCCAGTACGTGTCTGAAACCGCCGGCAAGCTGGCCGACGCGGCCCCCAGCGCGGCGGATAGCGTGGTCTGGCCATTCTCATTCGCGTTGGACGCGAACACGATCTTCGTGTTGCCGTTTGCGCCGGTGCCGCAGACGAAGATCGCGAGCCTGACCGACTCGACGACCGGCACGGCAAACGATACGCTGACCGACGTCGGCGCGGCGTTCAATCAAGGGACGCTGAACAACAACTTCGCTGACGTGGCCGCGAAGATCAACGCCATCCTGGCCGCGCTGCGCGCCAACGGAATCGTCATTAACTCGTAACGGTCGCGCGCCGTCGCCGGCGCTTGGCCGTTACTCACACACACAAGAGCGAGGTGTACCATGCCTATCGGCATCAACGATCTCAAGAATGTGCTGCGGCTGCCCGGCAACTGGGACCTGTCGTACCTGACCCGCTACCGGCTGAACGATGGCACGACTTTCGACCAGGTGGTGACCCAGATCGGCGCAGCGCTGGTGCTGTTTAATCGGTCGTTGACGAGTGGATATTGGGCGCAGTATCTGACGACCACCACCGACCTGACCACCGAATACGACATCGGCGGCGACTCCAATGAATTAAAGCGTTTGACCGACAAAGGCCGGCCCGATCCGATCTACCGGGACGGCACGGGCCACATGCTGCCGATGCACGATTATGGCGGCGCGCTGTCCTGGACATATCTGGCGCTGCGCCGGGCGCGGATGGTCAACCTGAACCGCGACATCCGCGGCCTGATCGAGCGCGCGCAGAACTCGTGGGAGAAACGCATCCACGAGCGGCTCTTCAAGAACACCGCTGACACGGTCGGCTCGACCGGCAAGAGCGTGCCGTTCGCCGACGGCGGGACGGCTGACAGCGCGTATGTGCCGCCGACTTACGAAGGCAAGGCCTTCACGTCGTCACACAATCATTTCCTGCGGTATGCGGCGGACGCGGCCGGCCGCACGGCGGCCCTGAAGGCGATGGCGAGCACGCTGCGCGAGCACGGCTTCGCGTCGCCGTTTGAATTGATCGTCTCAGAGGCCGACAAGGCAACGTGGGCGGGTCAGACCGAGTTCAAGAAACCGGAGCGCGGCGTCCTGAGCACGGCCGGCGTTGAAGTGCGCGCCCAAATCAGCGAAGAGACGTACATCGGCATCATCGAGACCGATGACGCCTGGTTCCGCGTGAAGACCACGCCGCGGCTGCCGACCGCCTATGCGGGCGCGTTTAAACCGTTTGGCTTTGGCAGCCCGGACAATCCGCTGGTGGTGCGCTACGAGGCCGGCTACCCGCTGGGCCTGAGCCTGGTGGCGCAGATCCTCAACTTCCCGCTGCAGGATGCAGTGGCGATGATGACCTTCGGCGTGGGCGTCGCCAATCGCCTGGCCGGGACGGCCACGTACTTTGCGGCGAACGGCGACTACGTCAGTCCGGCGATCAGCTGATAACGCACGCCGCTCAGGCGTTGGGATGGATCGGTATTAGGCCGATCGCGATGGACCGGCCGGTGAGTGGGTATTTACTCACCGGCCGGGCAGAACGGAGGTAGACACGCATGATCGAAACCCACACGGGACTCCCAAATACCTGCCACGACTGTGGCGAACCGCAGACCGAGATTTGGTTTGCGATTAGCGTCGATGCGGCGCTGGCCGGCGGCGGGATCTGTGCGCCGTGCCTGGCGAAGCGCGTGGGCGGTGTGGAGGTCGTCGTCCGGGACTCGCTGGAGTTTACCAGTCCGGCCCTGGTGACGATGCTTAAGGGTGAGGCAACCGGCCAACCCCCTGTTGCCGCGGAAACAGTGCCGCCGATTATTCACGACGATCCGGCCGCGCCCCAGAACGATCTAGGCGCGGAGAGCAAGCCCAGCAAGAAGAGCGTCAAGCGAGGCAAGTAAGATGGCCTTCACATACGATCTGAGCACGGACGTCGGCAAGGCGCGGCTGGAACTGGGCGATACCACCGCCGGCAGCGGCGTGAAGCCGGACGGCGCCAACCTGAGCGACGAGGAACTGCAGAGCCTGATCACGCGCGAGGGCGCGGTCATGCGGGCATGCGCGGCCGCGTGCGAACTGCTGGCCCGGCACTGGGCGCGGGTGGCCAACATCAGCGTGGGCAGCCGGCGCGAAGACTTCGGAGCGGTGGCCGAGCAGTGGGCCAGGCAGGCCGTCACGCTGCGTGAACAGTATGGCAGTGCCAGCGGCAGCGTGACGGCATTCAGTGTGGGCGTGAAACGCAACGACGGCTACGCGGCCGCGGGGGCGACCCCGGACGGCACGGAGTATACGACGTCATGAGCAGCGTGGACATCGTCGAAGGTGATGTGCTGGTGGTGGCCGGGAAAGATTACCCGATCCGATCGGTCGCCGAATGGGCGGGCTTTCCACAAGGCTCGATCGCGTTCAAGCGGCTGGCGAGCGTGACGGCCGCGACGAAGCGCAGCCCGGCCTTGAGCGCCACGGGCACGCGCGGCGCGCCGGCGGCATATCTGAGCTCGGTGAAATGTACGCCGCTCGATCCGGTTGACCAGGAATTGCGCAGCCGGCTGAAGCTGAACACGCCGCACGAACTGCTGGAAACCTACATCGATGCCAACCCGTACCTGAAACTCATCGTCGAGGACCTGAAACTATGACCACGCTGTCAGTTCAGATCGTCGGCGCGAAGCTGGTGCGGATGGGCTTGCAGAATCTCGACCGCGAGATTCCAAACATCGGCGCGCAGCAGATCTACGAAGCGTTCCAGCGCGCCAAAGAGCGCGTGACGCGCTATCCGCCCAGCCCGCGCCGGGTGCGGTGGGACAGCGAGAAGCAGCGCGCTGCCTTCTTCGCCACGAACGGCTTTGGCGGCGGCATTCCCTACATGCGGACAGGGACCTATGGCAAGTCGTGGATCATCCGCCGCAATCCGCGCGCCGCGCGGGCGATGGCCGGCTACAGCCTGATCGGACAGGCGCGCTACTCGAAATATGTGGGCGGCGACGCCTATGGCACGAGCCAGAGCCGTATCCACGGCAACCGCTGGGCGAAGGTTCGCACGTCGGTGGAAAAAGAGATGAAGCCGCTGCCGCGCTCGATTCGCGTGCACATCACGATGGTGGCGCGGCGCACCGGGTTGAAGGGGGCGTAACGTGGCCGCGATCGATCAGAGCACGACGCGGTCTGCCCTGGCCGCACTGCTACAGGCGGCGTTGGTGGGCAGTGGCAAGCCGACGCAGCAGGTGTACGACGGGCTGATCGGCGACTTCGGCAGCAAAGCGCCGGTGGTGATGGTGACGGATGCCGGCGTGAAACGCAAGCCGCGCGAGTTGACGGGCACCCGTTACCGAAATTATTTCCGCGAACTGGTGCTGGTCTGGGTAGCCGACGCCGACGCGGCGGCCGGCTGGACCGACAAGATGGCCGAGGATCAACTGGCGGCGCTGGATAAAGCGATCGCCGACGTGGTGAGCGCGAATCGACGGACGGCGAACTGGAACTGGATTGGTCATGATGATGACTTCGCGATCCCCGAGCCGGTCCCAGATGAGGGTGGCAAATCGTATCTGGTGCTGCCGATACCGCTCCTGGTGGAGGTGTTCGATGCTTGAGTACGTGGGCAATGGCGCGTATCTGCAGGGCGTGCCGGCGCGCGATCTGACTGACGACGAAGCGATTGAGGCTGGCGGGGTATACGCCCTGGTGACCAGCGGGCTGTATGTCCACGCGACGGACGCGCCGGCCGTGGCGAGCGATGACCTAAATTGGCGCACAAGCGCAAGTGAGGTGAAGCATGGCAGGTAATTTGACGGGACTGCAAACGGTGCAGGCCGGTAAAGAGACGACCTGGGGCACAAGTGCCACGGCCACCGCCAAGTTGATGGGCGTGGAAGAGATCAAGATTGAGTCCCAGGGCGGCGCGGCGCTGTTGAAGGAAATGCGGGGCAGCCTGGCACCGGCATACAACGCCATCCGCAAGATCAACTTTGGCAAGGCGTCGATGAAGGGCTTCGCCACTTACGAGGATCTGTGCTATTACCTCGAATCGCTGCTGGGCGATGTGACGCCGTCGGGCGCGGGGCCGTATGTGCGCGCCGGCGCGGCGCCGCTGACGGCGGTGGCTACGAATCGCATGATGACGCTGTATGACGGACAAAGCACCGACGTGTACAAGTTGCTGGGCGCGGTGGTCAACAAACTGGTCATCAGCGGCAAGACCGGCGAAGAGTGGAAGTTTGCCGCCGACTTGATCGGCAAGCAGAAGACCACCGGCGCACTGGCGGCCCTGTCCGATCGGGCAGTAACGCCCATCGAGGGCGGCGACACGCTGCTGTACATCGATGCGTGGGACGGCACGATCGGCACGACGGCGATCGCCACGCTGGCGACGGCTTTTGAGTTATCGATCGATCTGGGCACGGCCGTGCGCCATTACCTGGGCAGTCTGCTGCCGGGCCGCTATCGCCAGAAGAAAGCCGAGCCGGGTTCGGTGACGTTGAAGTTGTCGCTGGAATTTGACGCGACGAGCAAGGCGTATCTGGATTCGTTCCTGACCTACGCGGCGGTGCTGCAGCACCAGGTGCGCATCAAGGGCACGGCGGGCGCCAGCGCGATTGCGCAGCTGGACTTCGCAGGCACGATCGTGGGCGAGCCGGCCATGAGCGAAGAGGACGGCGTGTATATGCTGGACTTGAATTACCAGGGGACGTACAACCCGACGCTGGCGAATTACTTCAAGTACAGTATCACGAACAGTGTGGCGTCGCTTCCGTAGAAGCGACGCTGCCATAACCCTATCCCATTGGGAGAGGGGGAGAGATCGAGATGCGATTCGACGACGAGCAAAGCGGGCTGCACTTGGTGGTCAAAGACGACCTGCGACAGCGCGACGTGAATGCCTGGGCGCGGTCCTTCCGCGAGTGGCGCGAGATCAACGGATTGGACGCGCTGCCCGTTGGACGGTTAAGCAATGCGGAATATAACTGCGGGGCATTGTATGCGGCTGTGAGCGCGGGGTGGATTGTCGAGAGCGGGCGGCGGCCCGATGATGTGAATGCGATAGAAGGCGAGTTGGTGGATGGTGTGCCGGATGAGCCGGTCAGGGTTGATGACATGGACCCGCCGCTGTGCAGTGGTACGGGGCGCGGATTGTGATCGCCTACGAACGGGTGATGGAGCCGTCCCCAAAAGCATCCTAGCCGCGGCCGAGTGGGCGGGCTTCTGGGGTGGACACGGGGTCTGCCCCGATGAGTTAGCGATCTGGCAGGACTGGCAATTCTTTGGCTTGCCGCCCGAAGGCGGCGGCCAGGCCGACCAGCCGGCGGGGCTGCTGAAGCGCATTCGAGCGCTACTGGACGTGGTAGAGGCAGTGCAGGTCTACAAGCGCGAGGGCGGAGGCGACGCCGGGAACTGGGCCGCGTGGAAGAACGCGCACCCGAGCGAGGCCCGCATCATTGGCGCGATTAAGCAGCTGAGGCGTGACTATCATGAGTGACATTGGCATCAGCGTCGGCACGGAATATGACGAGGGTCTGAAGCGCGTCGCCAACGACGTGGCCACGCTCGGTGAGTCCGGCGATCAACTGGATAACGTTAAGAAAAGCTTGCTCGATCTGACGGAACTGGGCAAGAGCGCGCACGTCGCGTTTAACGAATTCACGCTGGGGCTGGGCGTGAATACGGCCGCACTGGAATCGCCGATGCAGCTGATTGGGCAGGCGGCGCGGTTCGCCATCGATACGGCGATGGAAGCGCAGTTAGTGCAAGCCCAGACTGAGGCCGTGATCGCCGGTACGCAAGCAGCCGCTGGCATGACTAAGGATGAGGTCGAAGCGTTGGCCGGACAGTTATCGCGGCTGTCGGGTGTCGATGATGAGGTCGTGCAGAGCGGCGAGAATTTGTTGTTGACGTTCCGCAATATCGGCGAAGACACCTTCCCGCGAGCGACAACAGCAATGCTTGATATGTCCGTGGCGCTGGCCAAGGGCGACATGAAAGCGGTTGATCTGAAAGGCAACGCCTTGCTATTGGGCAAGGCGCTCAACGATCCCGAGAAGGGGCTAACGGCCCTGACCCGCGCCGGCGTGTCGTTCACTGAACAGCAGAAGGACCAGATCAAGGCGATGGCTGCGGCCGGAGATATGGCCGGTGCACAAGCAATTATCCTGCAGGAACTGGAGCAGGAGTTTGGCGGGGCTGCGAAAGCGGCTGGCGATACCGCTCAGGGCGGGGTTGAGAAATTTAAGAATGCTCTGGAGAATGTTGCGCAGGCCGCTGGCGAGAAAGCCCTGCCGGCGATTACAGACCTGACTACCGGCATGGCCGAATTGCTGACGGCGTCTGAACGCACCAACGACGAGCTGATCGCGATGGCCAATAGCACCAACTTTTGGGAGATGGTCGCAGCACGCACCGAACTGCGCTTCAACGGTTGGAATCGCGCGGCTGAGTTATTTATTGGCCATCAGCAGGACATGCGCGAGAAGTTGATAGACGGCAAGATCACGCTGGAAGAATATAATGACGAAATCGAGCGTAGCGCGAAAGTTGCCGGGCTTTGGAATGAAACACGAACGGTATCGGGTACTACGCTAGACTTTGTTGACGCGCGCGTACAACAGTTGACTGAAGACCAGGTGGAGCAGGAACGGGCGATCGCCAGTGCGACCAAGATGGCAGACGACCACGATCAGGTGCTGCAGCGCGTGGCCGTGACGACGGACAAGGTAGGCGTTGAATATGAAACGCTGCAAGCGCGCATCGATGCGACGACGACGATTTTAGGGCCGGCTGAACTGGGCATGCAGGCGCTGGCCGATTCGACTAGGGCCGGCAGCGACGCAAGCAATGAGTATGCGCGGTGGTTGAAGGAAGAAGCCAAGGCGCATGAAGAGAACGTCAAGGCGACCGTGGCAGGTATGAGTTCGCAATTGGACTTCGTCGCATCGCTTAAGGATATGTCCGCGCTGGAACTGGCAAAGGACTCGATCGGTCGTTTGAAAGACGCGATGAAGGCCGACCCCGATCGGGCGGCGATTTACGCCGAACAGATTCGCAACCTGCAGCGCTCGTTTGGCATCATTACGCCGCAGTCGGAAGCAGCCGCGGCAATGTTTGACCGGCTGACCACGGCGCAGATTGCCGGGTATTTGTCGGCCCAGGACGTGGCGACGGCGTTGAAGAACTTGCCGGCAGCGTCTAAGGACGGCGTGGTAGCCGTGGAGGAATTGGGCATCAGCGCAGGCGGGATGGCGTCGCTGCTCAGCGAGTCTGCAGCGAAGGCAGGACAGCAGCAAAGTAACATGTTGAATACGACAAAGAAAACCAAGATCGATCTAATGGACGAAATGGGCAACGCTCTGGCCGACCAACAGACCGAGCTACAGGGACGTATCAGTTCTTCCATGCAGTCTGTGTCGAACTCGATGACGACGGCTAGGAATCTGGCAAATACCGTCGCAGATGAAATCAAGTCGGCATGGGACAAAGTGCCGCGCGAGGTGGTGACAAATTATCGGGTCACGCGGATGAATGAAGTGCCGGGCGATTTGCCAATGCGTGCAGCTGGCGGCGACGTGATGGCCGGCTGGCCGTACTGGGTGGGCGAGGAAGGCCCAGAGCCGTATGTGCCGGCACAGAATGGCCGCATCTTGAGCCGCACGGATGCGATGAGCGCGCTGCGCGGCGGTGGAGGCGACACGAGCCAGATTGCCGGCGCGTTGAATGCGATGGCCGCGGCCATTCAGGGTTTGCAGCGCGGCGGTGATTTGTATCTGACGACCGGGCCGGTGCTGGACGAGCGGACGGTGGATGAGTTGGCCGAGCGCGTGCTGCGCGCGTGGCAGTCTCGGCAATAGCCGCGACAGTAGCCCTCACCTGGCATCTCCCTTTTGGAGAGGAAAGAGCAACGATATGGCGCACGTACTGAACATTGTGTATGGCAGCACGACAATCAACCTGGCGAGCGGGGCGTGCGCCCTGCTGGCGTATGTGCCGCGCGCACCAACGTCGCTAGAGGAAGATGCGACGGTGACTGAGCAGTGCAAGATTGAGATCAGCGGGGCAAGTGTGGCGGCGCTGCAAACGGCGCTGCAAGGCATCGAACTGGCATTTCGCCAGGCAGAACGGTATCAGGACAGTCTGCTGGGCGACCGTGTTTACATCGAATTCACGCCAGACGGATACAGCGACACATATCATAGCGAGCTGCTGACTGGCAAGCTGGACTTCGACAGCAACACGCTGGACGATCGGTGGGTTGAGAGGAAGATCGATGTGACGCTGAACTGGGTGAGGCGATTCTACTGGGAGGGGCCAGAGACCGCCGTGACCCTCAGTAATGGCGGCGGCAGCGGAGCGTCGGTAACGGTCTACAATCACGACGATGGCCACGCCGGCAATGACAATTACGTGGAGATCGATGCGGGCGTCATCACCGGCGATCTCCCAACACCGCCCCGCTTGAAAATCACCGCTAGCGTCTTGAACACCGGCACAGACTACGTGAAGGACTTATACATCGGCCACAATGCACTGCATAATCCGGCAACGTTTGCACACATCTTGGAAGGCGAGAACGGAATCTCGACGGTCGGATCAAACACCGCCGACGCGACGTGCAGCAACGGCAGCCGCAAAAGCCTGAGCTGGGCGGCGACCACCGAGACGGAACTGCTAAAGTGGACCCTGACGCAAGCGCTGCTTAACTCTGCGCTGGGCGGCTATTTCCGCGTGCTGGCACGTTTTTCGACCGCGCCGGCCTATACCAATTTGTGGCTGAGATTGCAGTTGACCACCGGTCTGGCGGAGAATATGCTCTGGAAAGGGCCGCTGCTATTGTGTCCGCAACAGGGCCTGGTCGATCTGGGTGTGATCCGACTGCCGCCGATTTTGCCCAATCAAACCGACATCAACGAGATAGTCCTGGCATTGAATGGTAAGCGCAATACGGCCGGCACACACACACTGGAACTTGACTTTGTGCAGCTGACGCCATTGAATAGTTGGCGGACGTATCGCGGCAAGTTCAGTTGGTGGGGTAACGGCGGTTATCTGACGGACGATGGTCCGCGTGGCCTGGTGTACTGGGATATTAGCACGCCCGGCGCTGGCAAAATGACAACACACACGCCGGAAGGCGCGCCGATCCAACTGCTGCCTGGCCTGCGCCAACGGCTCTATTTCCTGCACTCCATTCAGACGCTGGCTGCGCCGATCGAGCGGATGCTGGATGTGTCGCTGTGGTATCGACCCAGGCGGGTAACGCTGTGAACGCCTTAGCGGTAGTATACGAGCGCGATTTTAGTGGAATGATCAAAAATCTGCCCGGCGTGACGATCAATGTCGAGTGGTATTCGTTCTCGACGCTGGGCGGTCCACTGCGTCTGAGCGCCAAAGCCGTCGGGCCGGAACTGAGCCTGTGGG
>Ga0101944_10001271_pt1 | contig 54942 bp, 48 predicted proteins | sample DewCreD2012metaG_FD_75245 | JGI IMG/M metagenome (GOLD analysis project Ga0101944, IMG submission 75245) | Hot spring sediment bacterial and archeal communities from British Columbia, Canada, to study Microbial Dark Matter (Phase II) - Dewar... ...
ACCGACATCGCCGGACTGACCAGCGAGGAGAAGCACATGGTCGGGCAGATCGCCCGCTACCACCGGCGCAGCCAGCCGCAGCCGCACCACCAGGGCTTCCAGACGCTGCCGCGGCGCGGCAAGGTGGTGGTGGCGCAGCTCGCCAGCATCCTGCGCATCGCCTATGCCCTCGACGTCGAACGCAGCCAGCGCATCCGCCGGCTGCGCTGCGAACTGGTGCCCGGCCGCCTGCTCATCCGCGTCGACCGCCGGCAGATCGCCCTCGAACGCTACGCCATCGAGGACAAGAAGCGCATGTTCGAGGAGACCTTCGGCCTGCGCGTCGACGTCATCCCGCGCGAAGGAGAGTAGCCGTGCCCCGTGCCACCAGCGTGTTCCGCCATGACTGCGGCATCCTCCCCGACGCCCGGCGCTACCAGAGCCGCGAGCTGAGCTGGCTGGCCTTCAACCGGCGCGTGCTGGAGGAGGCCCTCGACCCCGGCGTGCCGCTGGTCGAGCGGGCCAAGTTCCTCGCCATCGTCAGCTCGAACCTCGACGAGTTCGTCATGGTGCGCGTCGCCGAGCTCGCCGGCCAGTCGCGCGGCTCCGGAGCCGCCGCCGACGAGGCCCGCGTCCTGCTCGCCGACATCCGCGCCGGCATGCGCGCCATGGTCGCCGACCAGTACGCCTGCTGGCGCGACGAGGTCGCCCCGGGCCTCGCCGAGGAGGGGGTGGCCATCGTCCCGCCGGAAAGCTGGTCGGACATCGACCGCGAGACCCTGAGGGTGTTCTGGCGCGATCAGCTCGAACCGGTGGTCACGCCCCTGGCGGTCGACCCGACCAGACCGTTCCCGACCATCCCCAACCGCGCCATCACCGTGGCGGTGCAGCTGGCCGGCGACGATGGCGAATGCCGCAACGCCATCGTCACCGTGCCACGCGAGAGCCGGCTCGTCGCCCTGGTCAGCCGGCCGGGCCAGTTCGCGCTGATCGAGGACGTGCTCATGCACCACCTCGACGCCCTCTTCCCCGGCCACCGCATCGCCGCCCGCTGCCTGTTCCGCATCACCCGCGACGGCTCGATCGAGATCGACGAGGAGCAGGCCTCCGACCTGCTCACCGAGCTGGAGCAGGAGCTGTTCGACCGCCGGCTCGATCTCCTGCTGCGCTACGGGCTCGGCCTCGGCATGCTCGCGGCCTTGACGGTGAGCTTGCACCTCACCTTGCCGACCGTGCCGCTGCGGTTGCTCGAGGTCCTGCCCGGGACCTTGCTCTCGGTGGCGCTCTGGGCCGTCGCCGCCGAGCTCTATTCGGCCTATCTGGGATCGTTGCCGACCTCCTATTCGGTGACCTACGGGAGCCTGGCCGGGATCGTGGTGACGCTCTTTTTCTTCTACATCTCGGCGGCGATCTTCATCTTCGGGGCGCAGCTCAACGGGGCGCTGCGCGAGTTGCGCGCCGAGCGGCGACCCTGAGCCGGCCCCGCGCGGCCCCCGGGAGCACCGCGCGGCGAGCGTGGCGTGTCGGCCACGGCGTCGCCTCCCGTTTCGTCGAGCGCGCCCGCCGGTGCCGGCCGACCGTTCTCCTCGGCGCCGGCGCGAGCTGATATGAGAGCTGCGAACGACGACGGGCGTAGCGGGCATGGTCGAAGCACTCCTCCTGGGCGGTGCCGGGATGCTGGCGCTCGGCTCCTGGGCGGGCCTGGTCGAGCCGCGCCGCCTGCGACCCGTCCGCTACGAGGTCGTGAGCCCCACCTGGCCCGCCGCGTGGGAGCCCCTCCGGCTCGCCGTCCTGGGCGACCTGCACGCCGCTCGGCCGCACGTCGGCGAGCGGCGGATCGAGCGGATCGTCGAGCGGCTGCTCGCCGAACGGCCCGAGCTCGTCCTCTTGCCGGGCGACTTCCTCGCCAACCGCACGGCCTTCGTGTGGCCCCTTCCGGCGGCGCGGATCGCCCGGGCGCTCGCGCCCTTGGCCCGATCGGTGCCGACCTTGGCGGTGCTCGGCAACCACGACCTGCACGAGGCCCGCGGCCGGCCGATCCGCACCGCCCTCGAGCAAGTCGGGATCGCCGTGCTCGAGAACGAGGTCGTCGAGCTCGATCTCGCCGGTCGGCCCCTTCAGATCGCCGGCCTCGGTTGCGCGGTGAGCCGGCGCGCCGACCTGCCGGCGGTGCTCGCCGCCCTCGACCCCGACCGTCCCGCCATCCTCGTGAGCCACGTGCCGGACGCCGTGGCCTATGTGCCCGACCACGTGCTGTTGACGGTGGCCGGCCACACCCACGGCGGTCAGGTGCGCCTGCCCGGGATCGGGCCGCTTTGGACCATGAGCGCCTTGCCGCGTCGCTTCGCCCGCGGCCACCACCGGGTCGGCCGCCGCCACCTCCTGGTGACCTCGGGCGTCGGTGCGAGCCTGTTGCCCGTCCGCCTCGGCGTGCCGCCCGAATATGTCGTCGCCACCGTGCGTGCCGCGAGCGAGGAGGTGCCCGGGGCGGCCATACGTCGGCCGGACCGAGTCTCGGCCTGAAGCCGCACCCCAGGGAGGAACGAGTCGTGCGTCGCCATTGGAACCCGTCGGGCATCGCCGCCCCCGTCGCCAAGTACAGCCACGCCGTGCTGGTGACCGGCCACCAGAAGCTGCTCGCCGTCTCGGGCCAGCTCGGCATCGCCCCCGACGGCACCATGCCGGAAGGCTGCGAAGCCCAGGCGAAGCTGATCTTCGCGGCTCTGGACCGCTGTCTCGCCGAGGCCGGGATGGGCCGCCGCCACGTGATCCGGCTCAACACCTATCTGGTCGACCTCGCCGATCGGCCGGCCTTCATGGCGGTCCGCGATGCCTGGGTGGCCGACCCGCCGCCCGCTTCGACGCTCGTCGTGGTCAAAGAGCTGGTCCGCCCGGAGGCGCGCGTCGAGGTCGAGATCCTGGCCGCGGCCTGAGGCCGGTGCGGGTCCTCCATCTCTACTGCCACCCCCTGGGCGAGAGCTACCATGCGGCCCTGCGCGCCGCGGCCGCCGAGGGTCTCGCCCGGGCCGGTCACACGGTCGACCTCCTGGACCTCTACGCCGAGGGCTTCGACCCCGTGCTCTCGGCCGAGGCCCGCCGCCGCTACCACGACACGAGCCGCAACCGGGCCGGCCTCGAACCCTATGTCGAGCGGCTGTTGCGGGCCGAGGCGCTCGTCGTGCAGTTCCCCACCTGGTGCTTCGGCCCGCCCGCCATGCTCAAGGGCTTCCTCGACCGGGTGCTGATGCCGGGGGTGGCCTTCGACCTCTCCGACCCGGCCCGGGTCCGGCCGCTCCTCCACGGGATCCGCAGCCTGACCGGGATCGTCACCTACGGCCGCGACCGGTTGACCGCACTCTGGATGGGCGACCCGCCGCGCAAGATCGTCACCCGCTATCTGCGCTGGTTCGTGGCACCCGGCGCGCGCGTCCGCTACCTCGCCCTCTACCACATGAACACCGCCGACGAGCGGCGTCGGGCGGCGTTCCTCGACCGGGTCCGCGAGGAGCTGGCCCGGCTCTGAGCGGTCCGTGCCTCAGCGGTCCGGGCGACAGTAGGAGGGTAGGGGGTAGACCCGGGTGATCGGCGCACCGCGCGCCGCCGCCGCCCGCTCGAGGGCGGCGTAGCGACCGCCCGAGAAGCGCGGACAGTCCCGGGCGAGGCCGGCGGCGACGAGCGCTGCGCCGAGATCGCGCCCGTCGACCGTGCAGATCGCGACGATGCGGCCGCGGGTGCGGCTGCCGTCCGGGACGCAGGCGACCGCCCGGCCCGCGACGAGCTGCCGCAACGCCTCGCGTGACTCGGCGCCGAGCGGATCGCCGAGCTCCGGGGCGGCCACGCCCTGCAGGCGGATCGCCCGGCTCTCGAGCTCGAGCGTGTCGCCGTCGCGCACCCGCTCGACCACGCCGCGCAGCGTGGCCAAAGCGACGGATCGCGACCCGGGCTCGGCGGCGGCGCGATCGGCCGTCACCGCACCGGTGGCGACCGCGGCGAGGGCGAGCCACGCGACCGGCGCGCGGCGGTTTCTCCCGGTTCCCGGCAAGGCGGCGGTTCTCCCGCCCCTACCGTGCCCGAAAGCGCCGCGGCTGGGGAGGGGCCCCGCGCCGAAGGACGTACCCGGCTATCGTATTCGGCCAGCACGCGTCGGCTGTGCGCTACCGAGACGCGAGAGAGCGCGGCCGGTCCGAGCTCGGGGGAGACCTTCTCGGCCGGACCGAGGCGCCGGTCGCGACCCGGGAGGGCGGCCGTCAGGTGGCGGGGGCCGCCTGTCGCAGATCCACGGGCGGGCCCGGGGTCCGAAGGGGCGGCAGGCAGGCGTCGCCGGCGATGTAGTCGATGCCGGCGGCACGGGCCTGCCCTGCGAGCGCGGCGTTCGCGACCGGGACCAAGAGGCTGCGGACCCCCGCCGCCCGGCAGGCGGCGGCGAGCTCGGCCAACCGCGCGACCGTGCCCGGATCCGTCGGATCGAGGGTCGAAGCGTCGATCGAGGCCGCCCGCGCCCCGCTCCCGGCGAGCGGCGCGATCGCGCTCGGATCGGGTGGGACCCGAACGATGACGAACGCCACGCGGCTCTCGAGCGACGCCAGCATCCCGCGCAGATCGGCCGGTGGCCGCCGGGGCGTGCGGTCGACGAGCTCCAGGATCAGCCGGTTGATCATGACCGCGGGAAGCTCCGCGAGCAGGTTCTGCCAGGGACCGCGGAAGCCCGGCGTAGCGAGCGTCGAGCGGTGGACCGGGACCGCGAGCACCGGCAGCTCCGCCTTCGGCCGCCCCGGGGCGAGATGCGCCATCGCCTGGCCGAGCAACCAGCGGTCGAGCTCGGCATCGAAGGCGCCGGTGGCCGGATCGGGGCAGAGCGTCGCGGGCACGACGAGCGCGCCACCCGCCGTCGCGAGCCGGGCGAAGGCGCGATAGCCCACGATCAGCGGCACCCGGAGCGCCAGCACCGGGCGGTAGAGCGCCACGAGCTCGGCCCCGTGCTCGCGCAAGAGCGCCGCTTCGGCCTCGGCGAACGCCTGCTGGGCCCGACGCACCCGCTCGCGCAGCCCGACCATGCCCGCCAAGGTGGCGAGCTCGGCCTCGTAATCGAACGGCAGCGTGCGCACGACGGGCCCGGCGGCGCCCGGGGCGACGCCCAAGAGCCGCTCGGAAATGTCGGCGGCGATCAGCGCCACCCGCCGGTCGACCTCGGCCCGCTCGCGGGCGAGGGCCAGGATCCACACCGTCACCTCGTCGGCGGCGACGTAGAGCTCCGGTCCGTCGAGCCGTCGGCCGAGGCACCCCTCGACGTTCGCCCAGACGACCGGGCGCGCGGCGGGCCACCGCGGGCCGAGCCGCTCCTTGACGGGCGTGAGGTCGATCACGCCGAGGCTTCCCTCGTCCCGCCGCCCGGACAGTTGCCGATGCGCCTTGCGCAGCCGGGCGATCCGCGTGGCGAACTCGCCGGGCAGGCGCGGGTCGAGCCCGGCCCGCGTGCGGGGCGGGTAGAGCTCGAACGGCCGCTCGCGGACCTCGCCGACCTCTTTCGCGCTCCGCACGTCCCTCGCACCGTGATCCGTGCCGGGGCCGGTCCCGCGGCATCGGAACGCACTCTGCCGGGCAAGGGTTGACGAACCGTTGACGACGCGCGAGCGACGGTTGCATCGTCGATCGCCCACCGCGAGCGCCCCGATGCCCGATCTCGACCGCCTGCTGCCGGCGCTGCTCGACCTCGTGGCGCGCGCCGGCAGCGTGGTGCTCGAGCACTACGCCCGGCCGGCCCACGCCGCGCTCAAGGCCGACGCCTCGCCCGTGACCGAGGCCGATCGGGCGGCCGAGGCGGTGATCGAGGCGGGCCTCCGGGCCCTCGATCCGGCGATCCCGATCGTCGCCGAGGAAGCGGTGGCCGCGGGCCGCGTCCCGACCGTCGCGCCGGGTGCCGCGTTCTGGCTCGTCGACCCGCTCGACGGCACGAAGGAGTTCCTCTCCCGCAACGGCGAGTTCACGGTCAACGTGGCCCTCGTCGAGCACGGCGAGCCGATCCTGGGCGTGGTCGCGGCCCCGGCCGTGGACCGGTCGTGGTGGGGTGTGGCGGGGCGGGGCGCCTGCACCCGCGGCGACGGCGGCGCGCGGCCGATCCGCGTGCGGCCGCGGCCGGTCGGCGGCCTCGTGGCGGTCGCGAGCCGCTCGCACCGCGACGCCGAGACCGACGCCTGGCTCGCGGCCCGCGGCATCGTCGAGACGATCTCGGCCGGCAGCTCCTTGAAGCTCTGCCTCGTGGCCGAGGGCCGGGCCGACGTCTACCCGCGCTTCGGCCGGACCATGGAGTGGGACATCGCCGCCGGTCATGCGGTGCTGGCCGCCGCCGGCGGCCGGGTCGAGACGGTCGACGGGCGGCCGCTGCGCTACGGCAAGCCCGGCTTCGAGAACCCACCCTTCATCGCCTGGGGCGGCTGAGACTCGGTGCTGGCGGAGCTGCTGCGGGTCCTGCCGCCCGAACCGGCGCACGGCTGTGCTTTGGCCCTCGCCCGCCTGGCGCCGCCGTTTCCCGTACGCGAGCGCCCCCGGCTGACGACGAGCTTGGCCGGCCTCGCGCTCCCGCACCCGGTCGGTCTCGCCGCCGGCTTCGACAAGAACGCGCTCGCCTTCGCGGGGCTGCTGCGGCTCGGCTTCGCCTTCGTCGAGGTCGGCACGGTCACGCCCCGCCCACAGTCCGGCAACCCGCCGCCGCGGCTCTTCCGCCTCGTCGAGGACCGGGCGCTGATCAACCGGATGGGCTTCAACAACGACGGGCTCGAGGCGGTGGCCGCCCGGCTCGCCCGCCGCGATCGGCGCCGCGGCGTCGTCGGCGCCAATCTCGGCGTCAACCGTGACAGCCCCGACCCGGTCGCCGACTATCTCCTGGGTGTGGAGAAGCTCGCCCGGCTCGCCGACTATCTCGTGGTTAACGTCTCCTCGCCGAACACCCCGGGCCTCAGGGAGTGGCAACGGCCGGAGCGGCTCGCCCCGCTGCTCGCCGCGTTGCGCCGCGCCCGCGACGCCTGCGCGGGCCCGGTGCGGAAGCCGCCGCTCCTCCTCAAGATCGCCCCGGACCTCGACGAGGCGGCCGAGGCGGAGCTCGTCGAGCTCGCGCTCGAAGCCCGGATCGACGGGCTCGTGGTCGCCAACACGACGACCGCCCGGCCCCCTTCGCTGCGCTCCCCGCACCGTTCGGAAGCGGGTGGGCTCAGCGGCGATCCGCTCTTCGCGCCCTCGACCGCGGCTCTTCGCCGGATCGCCGCCCGCACGCGCGGCCGGCTCGCGCTTTTGGGCGTGGGCGGGATCGATTCGGCCGAACGGGCCTACGCCAAGATCCGTGCCGGGGCCTCGGCGGTCCAGCTCTACACCGGGCTCGTCTACGAGGGCCCGGGCCTCTTGCGCCGGATCCTCGACGGGCTCGAGCGGTTGTTGGACCGCGACGGCTTCGCCGCGCTCGCCGATGCGGTCGGCGCCGACCTCGAGATGCCCGCCGGTTGACAGCGCCGGCGTCGGCGGGCAAGCGGGGCGCACGTGGCGATTTGGGCCGGCCGGCTTGCGGGCCACGTTAAAGAAGCCGCTAAAAGGTCGGACAGCCGCATGCGGCCCCGACCGCCGGCCGCCGCGGCGGAGTTCGGCCATGAGCGAGACTTGGCGGATGCGGACCCGGCTCGTCCACGAGGGGGCCGCGCGCTCCGCCTTCGGCGAGACTTCCGAAGCGATCTTCCTCACTTCGGGCTTCGTCTACGGCAGCGCCGAAGAGGCCGAGGCGCGGGTCGCCGACCGCGCCCCGGGCTATCAATACAGCCGGATCGCCAACCCGACCGTGCGGATGCTCGAGGAGCGCTTCGCCCGGCTCGAGGGGGCCGAGGACTGCGCCGCCGTCGCGACCGGGATGGCCGCGGTCCACGCCGCCCTTTTCTGTCAGTTGAAGGCAGGCGCACGAGTCGTCGCCTCGGCGCCGCTGTTCGGGGCTTGTCAGTGGATCGTGACCGACCTGTTGCCCCGCTTCGGCGTCGAAAGCGAGCTCGTGCCCGCAGCCGATGCCGAAGCGTGGCGGCGGGCACTGTCCCGGCCGGCCGACCTCGTCCTCCTCGAGACCCCGGCCAACCCGACGCTCGAGCTCGTCGACATCGGGTTCGTCGCGAGCCTCGCCCGGGAGGCCGGTGCCCGCCTCGTGGTCGACAACGCCTTCGCCACCCCCTGGCTGCAGCGGCCGCTCGAGCTCGGCGCCGACCTTTCCGTCTACTCGGCCACCAAGCTCGTCGACGGGCAGGGCCGCTGCCTGGGCGGGCTCGTGGCCGGCCCGGCGGCATTTTTGAAGGACAGCTTGCGGCCGTACTTGCGCAACACCGGCCCGACGCTCTCGCCCTTCAACGCCTGGGTCTTGCTCAAGGGCCTCGAGACGCTGGGGCTCCGCGTCGAGGCCCAGCAAACGACCGCGCGCACGCTCGCGGGCTGGCTTGAGGGCCATCCGGGCGTGCGCACGGTCCGCTATCCGGGCCTCGCTTCGCACCCGCAGGCCGAGCTCGCGCGCCGGCAGATGAAGGGGCCGGGGACGATGATCGCGTTCCGGGTGGGCGGCGGCCGCGAGCGGGCCTTCGCCGTGCTGAACCGGTTGCGGCTCGTCAAGATCTCGAACAATCTGGGCGACACGCGCTCGCTCGCCACCCATCCGGCCACCACCACGCATGGGAAGGTGCCGGCCGAACTCCGCGAGCGGCTCGGCGTGAGCGAGGATCTGATCCGCCTTTCGGTCGGGCTCGAGGATCCGGAGGACCTGATGGCCGATCTCGATCGGGCGCTCGCCCCGTGAGCCGGCTCGATCTCGCGAAGCTCGAGGCCTGGATCGGCCGCGAGGAGCGGCGGACCGACACGCTGCAGCCCTGGCCCGCCGCGGCGCTCACCGCCGCCCTCGACCGCGACGACCCGCCGGGGCCGGGCGAACCCTTGCCGCCCTTCTGGCACCATCTCTACTTCCTGCCGACGGTCGCGGCCTCGCAGACCGGCCCCGACGGCCACCCGCGCCGGGGCGGTTTCTTGCCGCCCGTACCTTTGCCGCGGCGGATGTGGGCCGGCGGCAGGCTCGCTTGGGAGCGGCCCTTGCGGGTCGGCGAGACGCTGGAGCGGGTCTCCCGGGTCCGCTCGGTCGAGGCCAAGCGCGGCCGCAGCGGCACGCTCGTCTTCGTCCTGGTCGAGCACCGCTTCCTCGCCGGCGAGGAGCCGGTCCTCGTCGAGGAGCACGACATCGTCTACCGCGAGCTGCCGCGCCCCGAGGACGCCCAGGCCCCGCCCCTCGCACCACCGCCCGGCCGCTGGCGGCGGAGCTGGCGGCCCGACCCCGTGCTCCTCTTCCGCTACAGTGCGTTGACCTACAACGGCCACCGCATCCACTACGACCACCCCTACGTGACCGAGGTGGAGGGCTATCCCGGGCTCGTCGTGCACGGGCCGTTGCTCGCCACCTTGATGCTCGACCTGTTGCGCCGCGAGCGGCCCGACGCGGTCGTCCGCCGCTTCGACTTCCGCGCCACCGCCCCCCTGTTCGCCGATCGCGAGCTCACCGTGCACGGCGAGCCCGAGGCCAATGGCGGGACGGTGCGGCTCTGGGTGACCGGGCCCGAGGGCGGCCTCGCGATGCGCGGGACCGTCCAGCTCGGCTGAGCCCCTTCGGCCGGCGCGCCGCTCAATCGAGCCGGAGGAACGGGAAGCGGGCCCGCTCCTCCCGGTCGAAGGCGGCGATCCCCACCCGATCGTCGACGATCTCGACCACGAGGATGACGTCCGGATCGTCGAAGCTCGGCCGGCCGGGCGTGCCGCGGGCGGCGAGCTCGGCCAGGAGCCGCTCGCCGAGCTGCCGCTCGAGCTCGTGCGCCGAAAGCGCCTTGCCGGGTCCGCGCTTGTGCACCCGGACGTGGAAGCTCTTGTGGGCGAGCCGCTCGAGGAAGGGGGCGAAGGCCAGGGCGAGGCGCTCGGCGAGCTGCTCGAGCGGCCCGAGGTCGAAGGCGCTCTCGACCGGCACGACGCGGGAGAGGAAGTTCATGAGCCCCGGTTCGGCCGCGATCCGCCGGGCGAGGTCCTCGGCCACCGCGCGCGGGTCCTCGACCTCCATCACCACGACATTGTGGTAGCCGGTGCGGCGGACCCGGCCGTAACGGCCGAGAACGCCGAGCGCTTCACGCCAGGCGTCGGCGTGGGTGGTGGCGACCAGGTTCCAATCCGGCAGGGCCGGCGGAGCCGAAGGCCGCGGCGGCCGGGCGGGCCGCCGCTCGCTCGCGGGCGGCTCGGCCGGCACGAGCCGCACCGGCTCGGCGCGCGGTTCGCCGAGCGCCGGGGCGAGGCCCAGGGGTTCGACCGTGACGAGGGCCGTGCCGTCCGGCTGCGGCGCGATCGCGACCCGGGCCGCGCCGAGCTCGCCGAGGAGTGCCGCCGTGGTCTCGAGGTGGCTCGTCGAGGCCTCGGCCGAAAAGCGCGAGGGGGCACGGGCCAGGGCGAGCGGCAAGAGGAGCTGGTCGGCCGAGTGGCGATCGACCGGTGCCCTGCCGGCCTCGAAGTCGAGCAGCGCCTGCACCGCCTCTTCGGCCACCACCTCCGAGGCCTTGCCCGGCGCGCCGAGCGCGCCGAAACCCGCCCGCCAGGGCCCGTGATGGGCGGTGAGGGCGAGTGCCGCCCCGGGGCAGGCGGCCTTGACCCGCTCCGGCCGGACGTCGAGCGGGACGCCCAGGGGCTCGAGGAGCTTGCGCGCCCGGTCGGCGATCCGCTGGGGGATCGAGGCGGGCAGCTCGGCTGCGAGCGCGCGGCCCGTGACCCGCTCGAGCGGCGGCCGTTCGACGAGTTCGAGCGGCTCAAGCGGGCGGCCCGCGCGGCCCTCGATCGCTGCCGTGACGACCCCGCGGCCCACCGGGAACCAACCCGTCCGCTCGAGGGCGAGCTCGATCGGCACGCCGAGCCGGGCGAGGGCGGGCGCCCAGACCTCGGCCAAGAAGTCGAAGCTCGGGCTCCAGGGCACGTGCGTGCCGCCCGAAAGCCGCAGCTCGGAGCGGCCACGGGCGAGCGCCAAGGGCGAGGCCACCGCCTGGAGGACGAGGCTCACGGCGCCGGCGCTACCACCTTCCCGCGCGGCGGCGACGTCGATCTCGTAGACCCCCGCGCGCACCGGACCGTGGGGCGTGAAGGCGAGCGCGCTCGAGCCCAGAGCGTCGCCTTCGAGCCGGGCGTCGCAGAGTGCGGCGAGGGCTCGGACCGCCGAGAGATGCTGGGCCGCGAGGCCGGGGATCGGCCGCTTGGCGCGGATCCGCTCGATCAGGATCGGCCGTCCGGCGATCGCCGCGAGCGCGAGCGCGGTCCGCAGGACCTGGCCGCCGCCTTCGCCCTGGCTGCCGTCGATCCGGGTGATGGCCGCCTCGCCCACGTCCGATCCCCTCGCGTCCGCCCGCCCGGGCTCGCTCGCCGCCCGCCTCGGCACCGCGAGCACCGTCCGGGAGCACCACCCGCTCGCCGGGCTCGGCCGGTCCGGCGCCCGTCGAGCGAGCAGCGGCATGGTGGCATGCGCCGCCGTCCGCGCAAAGGTCCGCCGAGCCGATCCCGGCCAAACCGAGGGGGCTCGTGCGGTCGGCCTTCGCGCCGCGCCCCGTCGGCCGGGCGAGGCCCGGCCGCCACGGTGAGCCGGTCGTCGCGGTCGGATCGTGCTACCCGACCCCGGCTCGGCTATCGAGCGCCCGGAGCCGTCGGCGACCCGATCGGCGGAGGGCGCCACGGGCCCGTCGCTCGAGGCCGGGAGCCTCGGTCGGCGGCCGAACCTCGCGTGACGGCCGAAGCGGAGGGCCGCCTTGAAGCTCGTCGTCGCCGCCCTCGTCCTGCTCGGCATCGGGCTCGCCGCCCTGCTCCTGCTGCGCCTCCTCGACGACCGCGCCGATCGTGCCGAGTGGGCGCGGCTCGTGGCGCTCCAGCCGCGCTCGCCGCCGCACTTCACGCCCGAGCTCGTCGCCCACCTGCCGGAGCCCGCGCGCCGCTGGTTCGCCTTCGCGATCCGGGCGGGCACGCCCCTCTACCCGGTCGCGGAAATCACCATGCGCGGCCGGTTCGCCCTCGGCACCAAGGAGGATCCGCGCTACCGCCCGATGGAGGCGCGCCAGATCCTCGCGGCACCCGAGGGCTTCCTCTGGAGGATGCGCACCCGCGGCGGGATGCCGCTTTCGGGATCGGATTCGGCGCGCTGGACGCGCTTCCGCCTCGCGGGGCTGATCCCGGTGGCGCGTGCCGGCGGCACCCCCGACCATGCCCGCTCGGCCTTCGGCCGGATGGTCGCCGAGGCGGCGTTCTGGACGCCGGCTGCGCTCTTGCCCGGCCCGGAGGTGCGCTTCGAGCCGGTCGATGCCGAGACGGTGCGCGTGACCGTCCGGCGCGGCGAGCTGGAACAGGCGGTCGAGATCACCGTCGCCGCCGACGGCCGTCCCGAACGGGTGGTGCTGCAGCGCTGGAGCGACGCCAACCCCGAGCGGCGGTTTCGGCTACAGCCCTTCGGCGGGGTCGCTTCCGACTTCCGCGAGGTGGCCGGCTTTCGGCTGCCGTTCCGGGTCGAGGGCGGCAACATGTTCGGGACCGAGGCCTGGTTCCCGTTCTTCCTGGCCGAGGTGACCGAGATCCGCTTCCCGGGCGCCGCGCCCTGACCGTCGCGGTCGGACCGAACCGGGCGCGGGACGGCCGCCCGGGGCCGGCGCTCGGCCGTCGGCGCGGAGCTCGAGCGTGAGGGTCGAAAAGGCGCGCAGCACCGCCGGGTCCGGCTCGGCGCCGAGCCCCGGCCCCTCGAGCAAAGGCGCCGTCGCCTCGACGACCGGCAGGATCGGCCCGCACAGCGCGGCCCTGAGCGGGTTCGCATCGACGTCCCTCTCGAGCGAGCCCGGTCCGCCGACCGCCGCGAGCAGCTGCGCCGAAGCCCTGAGACCTACGGCACCGCCGAGGTCGTGCGGGCAGTCGACCGCGCCCACGTCACCGATCCGCCCGGCGAGCCGCGCCCGATGCTCCGGCCAGCGGCTCGGGACGTTGCACCCCACCTCGCCCCAGCGGAAGGCGCCGTCCTCGTCCTCGACGGGGACCGAAAGGCTCGACGCGGACCGAAAGGCAGGGCCGGCCGGTCGTCGCCGCGAAGGAGGTACGGACCGGCCGGTCGACCGGGGCGCCGGCGTGCCGCGCATCCCCCGATCTTCCGGAATGCTCGCCCCCCCTGCGTCCCGGATTGCGGACCGGCCCGTCCTGCGCTCTACCGCCGCCCGGCGGCTTCCGCTAGCGTGCGTCGGGCCGTCGGGGCCGAACCCGTCGGCGGCACAGGAGAGGGAGGAGAGCGCGTTGGCGGTCACGACTCAGCGGGTGGCTCTACCGCCGGTCGAACAGAGCTGGCTCGCCCGGCTGTTCGACTGGAAGCCGTTCCTCATCGTGATGTGCATGCTGCCCTGCGCCGGGCTCCTGCTCGTCTTCTTGACCTATCCCTTGGGCCTCGGCATCTGGCTCGGCTTCACCGACACCCGGATCGGCCGCCCGGGCGAGTGGATCGGCCTCGAGAACTACGTCTCGCTCTTGCAGGACGACACCTATCTCACGGCCGTTTGGTGGACCTTTTTCTACACGTTCGTGGCGACGATCGGGAAGTTCGCTTTGGGCCTGTGGTTGGCCCTCCTCCTCAACCACCACCTGCCGTTCAAGTCGTTCCTCCGCGCGATCATTTTGATCCCCTGGATCGTCCCGACGGTGCTCTCGGCGATCGCCTTCTGGTGGATCTACGACCCGCAATTCTCGATCATCTCCTACATCCTGGTCGACCGGCTCGGTCTGTTGGACCAATACATCGACTTCTTGGGTGACACCTGGAACGCCCGCTGGTCCTTGATCGCCGCCAACATCTGGCGCGGCATCCCCTTCGTGGCGATCTGCCTGTTGGCCGGGCTGCAGACCATCTCCCCCTCGCTCTACGAGGCGGCGATGATCGACGGCGCCTCGGCTTGGCAGCGCTTCCGCTACGTCACCTTCCCGATGCTGATGCCGATCTTGGCGGTGGTGTTGACCTTCTCGGTGATCTTCACCTTCACCGACTTCCAGCTCGTCTACGCGATCACCCGCGGCGGGCCGGCCAATTCCACCCATCTCATGGCCACGCTCGCCTTCCAGCGGGCGATCCCGGGCGGCCAGCTCGGCGAGGGTGCGGCGATCGCCGTCTCGATGATCCCGTTCCTCGTGTTCGCCACCGTGTTCTCCTATTTCGCGCTCGCCCGGCGCAAGTGGCAGCAGGGAGGCAAGGATGACTGAGGCCGCGACGACCGCCGGCGCGCCGACCAGCTTCGCCGAGCGCAGCGGGCCCATCGAGTGGGCCAGCCTGCCGCGCCGCATGGTCACGATCTACCTGCCGCTCGCCTGCTTCGTGATCGTGCTCCTGTTCCCGTTCTATTGGATGGCGATCACGACCTTCAAATCCAACGAGGAGCTCTACGACTACAAGAACTTCAACCCCTTCTGGGTGAGTTCGCCGACGCTCGCCAACATCAACAAGCTCCTTTTCCAGACCGACTATCCGAGCTGGCTCGTGACCACGATGACGGTCGCGGTGGTCTCGACCGCCCTGTCGATCTTCGCGAGCGTGCTCGCCGCCTACGCGATCCAGCGCCTGCGCTTCAAGGGCTCGCAATGGGTCGGCCTCGCGATCTATTTGGCCTATCTCGTGCCACCCTCGATCCTGTTCATCCCGCTCGCCACCATGGTCTACCAGCTCGGGCTGTTCGACAGCCCGATGGCGCTCATCCTCACCTATCCGACCTTCCTGATCCCGTTCTGCACCTGGCTGTTGATCGGCTATTTCAAGTCGATCCCCTACGAGCTCGAGGAGTGCGCGCTGATCGACGGCGCCACGCGCTTGCAGATCCTCTGGAAGATCACCTTGCCCTTGGCCGTTCCGGGGCTCATCTCCGCCGGCATCTTCGCCTTCACGCTCTCCTGGAACGAGTTCATCTACGCCTTGGCCTTCATCCAGTCGGCCGAGAAGAAAACCGTGCCGGTCGCGGTCTTGACCCAGCTCGTCGAGGGCGACGTCTACCACTGGGGCTCGCTGATGGCCGGGGCATTGTTGGGCTCGATCCCGGTCGCGATCTTCTACAGCTTCTTCGTCGAATACTACGTCTCGAGCCTCACGGGCGCGGTGAAGGAGTGAGCCCGCGACCGCGAGCCGGGGCGGCGTCGGTCGGCCGCCCCCGGCGCGCGCCAGGGCCGCCGCCGAACTATCGCGTAGGTTGATTTTTCCCACAGAACTCACCAAAAAGTCGTGCGACCCAGAAGGCATCTCGGAAGAGAGGTGCGCGGGAGACGGGGATGCACGCGGCGGGCGGGAGCGAGGGCGGCGCGGCGCTGGAGCGGCTGCGGGCGCGGCTCGAGCGGCTGCGGCTGCGCCGCCGGGCCCGCCGCGGCGAGGAGGCCGCCCGGGCCCGCGCGGCCTTCCTCGCGACCATGAGCCACGAGATGCGCGAGCCCTTGAACGGCGTGCTCGGCATGGCGCGGCTCTTGCGGGACACGCCCCTCGACCCCGAGCAGGCGGCCCACGTGGCGGCGATCCTCGAGGCCGGCGAGGCGCTCTTGACCCTGGTCAACGACATCCTCGATCTTTCGCGGATCGATGCCGGCAAGCTCGAGCTCGCGCCCGTGGACCTGGCGGTGCGGCCGTTCCTCGAGCGCGTCCTGGGGCTCGTCGAGCCGCGCGCCCGGGCCAAGGGCCTCGAGGTCGAGCTCGTGGTCGAGCCCAGCGTCCCCGAGCTCGTCCGCGCCGACCCGGCCCGGCTGCGCCAGGTGCTCCTCAACCTCCTGGGCAACGCGGTCAAGTTCACCGAGCGCGGCCGCGTCCGCCTCGCGGTGGCGAGCCGCCGGCGCGGGGCCGGCGAGGCGCTCCTCGTCTTCGAACTCACCGACACCGGCATCGGCATCGACCCGAGCGAGCTCGCCCGGCTGTTCCGCCCCTGGGCGCAGGCCACGGCCGCCACCGGCCGGCTCTACGGTGGAAGCGGGCTCGGCCTGGTCGTGGCCCGCCAGATCGTCGAGGCGATGGGCGGTGTCTTGGGCTGCTCGAGCCGGGTCGGCGAGGGCACGACCTTCACCCTCCTTTTGCCGGTACCGGTCGTCCGAGGGGCTCGGGTCGCGGCCGGCCCCGCGCCGGCGCTGGCGGGTGCCCAGCTCCTGATCGCCGACCCGGTCGAGCGCAGCCGCGCCCAGCTCCGCGATCTCGCCACCCTTTGGGGCATGACCGTGCGCACCGCCGCGAGCGGCCGCGAGGCGCTCACCCTCTTGGCCGAGGCGGCCGACCGGGGCGCCCCCTTCGATCTCGCCATCCTGGCCGGCCGGCTCGCCGATCCCGACCCGGTGGCCCTCGCCGAGCGGCTGCACGCCGAGCCGCGCCTTTCGGGCACGCGCCTCGTGCTGCTCGTCCCGGCCGGGCTGCGGGGTGACGCGCGGCGCGCCGAGGCCGCGGGCTTCGCAGCCTATCTGGCCGAGCCGGTCACCGCCGAGACTTTGATGGCCTGCCTGCGCGCGCTCCGCGCCGGCCCGGGCCCCGGGATCCTCACCCGGCACAGCCTGTCGGAGCGGCGGGCCGGTCGCCTCTCCGTCTTGGTGGTCGACGACAACGCCTTGAACTGTCGGTTGCTGGCGATCCTGCTCGAGCGCGCCGGCCACCGCGTGGTCACGGTCCAGAGCGGAGCCGCGGCGCTCGAGCGGCTCGCCGCCGAGCCCTTCGACCTCGTCCTCATGGACATGCAGATGCCCGGCCTCGACGGGCTTGAGACCACCCGGCGGATCCGCGCGCTTCCCGATCCGGCGCGCGCCGCCACGCCGGTCGTCGCGGTCACCGCGAATGCCATGGCCGGCGACGAGCGGCGTTGCCGGGAGTCCGGCATGGACGGCTACCTCACCAAGCCGGTGGACGGGGCGACCCTGCTCGCCACGGTCGAGCGGCACGCTCGGACCTCTCTCTGAAGGAGAGTGGCATTGCACTTTCTCAACCAAAAATGTATATGTCTCTCTGTCGCCTCTCGCGACCAAGGAACGCCCAAGCCCTCGCCGAGGCAGCTGCGAAGGGAGATCGAGCCATGGCTCGGAGGAGAATCGGGATCGCCGCGGCGCTGCTCGCCGCCACCGCCCTCGACCCCCGGCCGACGGCGGGCGAAACCGTCACCGGAACCTTGAACGTCACGGCCACCGTCAACTCGAACTGCTCGCTCTCGGGCGGCACGCTCGCCTTCGGTACCTACACGGCGGGCCAGACGAACGACCTCGATGTTCAAGGGTCGATCAATTATGTCAACTGCCCGGCGGGCACGCTCGTCTTCGAGCTCGACAACGGCGCCAACGCCAACGGAAACCAACGCCGTATGAAGTCGGGCAACAATTTCCTCAATTACGAGATTTACAAGGGCGCCACGCGGAACTCCCGCTGGGGCAGCGGCGCGGACGCGGTGACCATACAGCACTTGCAACCGGGCAACGGGAGCGTGGCGGTCTACGGCCGAATTCCGGCGAGGCAGACCGTGCCGCCGGGCAGCTACAGCGACACCGTCACGATCACCTTGACCTTCTGAGAAGGCGGTGGCGGTGCATCGTCGGCGGCTCGCCCTCCACGTCCTCGCGATCCTCCTTTCCGGGGCGAACGGCGCCGCCGGCGCGACGCTCGGCGTCTCGCCGACCCGGCTCGAGCTCGCCCCGGGGCGGCCGGCCGCTGCCTTGACCGTCACCAACAGCGGCGACACGCCGCTCCTCCTGCAGGTCGAGACCTTCGCCTGGCGTGCCGGCACGGCCACGTCCGAGCTCGAGCCGACCCGGGCGATCCTCGCCGTGCCGCCGATGCTGGAGCTCGCGCCGGGCGAGCGGGCCGTGGTGCGGGTCGCCCGCCGAGCCACCACCCCACCCGAGATCGAGGAGACCTACCGGGTCCTGGTCACCGAGGTGCCGCGCGAGGATCCGGGTGCGGGCGGCGTCCGCCTCGCGCTGCGGATGAGCTTGCCGGTGTTCGTGACCCCGCCCGGGGCGCGAGCCGAGCCGCGCTGGTCGATCGAGCGGGACGCCGGCGGGCCGAGCCTGGTCGTCGCCAATCTCGGCCGCGCGCATCTCCACGTGCGTCGCCTCGAGCTGCGCGGAGTCGGGCGGCCGATCCCGCTCGGCGACGGGCCGGTCTACGTGTTGGCCGGTCGCGAGCATCGCTGGTCGTTGAGCGGGACCCGCCTCGAAGGGGCCCGTACCCTGTCCGTTCGTGCCGAGACCAACCTTGGCGAGCTCGACTTCCAGGTACCTGCTCGGGGCGGCTAGCCTCGGCGGTGCGATCGGCCTGCTCGCGTTCTGGTCCGGCCTCACGGCCGCCGATCCCGAGCAGGGCCTCGCCCTGCTGCGCGGCGACGCCACCGGGTCCGACGCCCGGCTGCTGCGCTGGATGGTGGCGAGCCGGCAAGGCGGGACCGCCCTGCCGTTGCCCGCCCGCGCCGAGCCGGCGCCGCGGCCGGGCGAGGTCGAGCTCGCCCGGATCCCGGCCGAGCCCGCCGTCGAGCCGGCGGCCCTGCCGTCCGAGACTCCCGACCCCGCGACGGGGGGAACCGGGACGGCCGTGCCCGACGCCCCGGCGGAGGCGCGCCGTCGGGCGAGCCCGCCCCGCGCGGCCGGGCCCACCCGGGTGGTGCCGCCGACCTTCGATCCCGGCCCGGTCGAGCCGCCCCGCCGGATCTTGCGCCGCGACCCCGTGGAGCCGCCGCTCGGGCCGGACGGCTGGCGCGAATGGGTGTTCGCCGTGACCTTGAACGGCGAGGAGGTCTCCAAGGGCAGCCTGGTCGCCGAAGAGCCGGGAAGCGGCCGGCTCGCCTTCGCCGTGGCCCAGCTCCGGCTCTGGCGGATCCGGGTCGACCCGGCTGCGGTCGTCACTTTGCAGGGCGAGCCCTTCTTGCCACTCGAAGCCCTCCGGCCGCGAAAGGTCGAGCTCGACCGCGAGGCCCTGACCCTCGCCCTCGACCTGCCGCCCGAGGCCTTCGAGACCTACGCTCTGGAGGAGGGAGGACCCGAGCCCGGCCCGCCGCCCTCCGCCGGCACCGGCGCCTTCCTCGACTACGACCTCGCGGCGACCGTCGGCCGCGGCGTCGAGGAAGGTCTCGACGGTCTGGTCGAACTCGGCCTGTTCGGCGAGCCGGGGGTGCTCACCACGAGTGCCTTGCTCGAGGACCTGACCGGTGGTCCGGAGGTGGTCCGGCTCGAGACCCGGTTCTTCCGCGACATGCCCGAGCGGCGGGCGAGCCTGCGGATCGGCGACAGCCTCACCGCCGGCGGCTCCTTCGCCCGCTCGATCCGCTTCGGCGGCCTGCAATGGGCGACCAACTTCGCCACCGACCCGGGCTTCGTGACCTTCCCCTTGCCGGCGATCGGCGGTCTCGCCGAGCAGCCCTCCGTGGTCGACGTGTTCATCGACAATGTCGAGCGTTCGGTCGGCCGGGTGCCCTCCGGTCCCTTCAGCCTGCCCAACCTGCCGGTGGTCACCGGCGCCGGCGAGGTCCAGCTCCGCGTCACCGATCTCTTGGGCCGCGAGCGGATCGTCACCCAGCCCTATTACGTGAGCGCCCGCAACCTCAAGGCGGGGCTCCAGGAATATTCCTACGAGGCGGGCTTCGAGCGGCGCCGCTACGGGCGGGCGAGCTTCGCCTATGGCGACGCGCTGGCGGTCGCCACCCACCGCTACGGCTTCACCGACGAGCTCACGGGGGAGCTGCACGGCGAGCTCCAGCGCGACCGCCAGGCGCTGGTCGCGGGCGGCACGCTGCGGCTCGGACTGTGGGGGGCGGTCACGGCCGGGGTGGGCGTGAGCCACGATTCCGACGAAGGAGTCGGCCTGATGGGCCAGCTCGCCTACGAGTACCGGGCGCGCCATTGGAGCGTCGGGGCGCGGACCCGGCTCACGAGCGAGGATTGGAGCGAGCTCGGCGGGCGGGGCGGTGGCCGGCGGGTCGACCAGCTCGATCTCGGGCTCGACCTCGGCGCCTTCGGCCGGCTCGGCCTCTTCCTCGCGAACGAGGACCAGGAGCGGGGCCCGGATCGGACCCTAGCGGCGGCCTCCTGGTCGGTGCCGCTCGGCCCCGGTGCGCTCCTGGTCTCCGCCGGGCAGAGCCTGCGGCCCGACCGCGACCTCGCGATCACCGCCATCTACACCCTGCCGATCGGCGAGCGGACCACGCTCGCCGCCGAGGCCCGCGCGCGCGAGGGCCGGCAGACCGCCCGGCTGCAGGCCCGCGGGACCCGGGGCGCTTCCGACCTCGGCCTCGATTGGCGGGTGGGGGCCGAGATCGGCGACGCGCCCAGGAGCTACGACGCCCGGCTCTCCTGGCAGGGGGAGAAGGGGGCGATCGAGCTCGAGGCCGAGCGGTTCGACGACGAGAACCGCGCCCGGCTCGGCGTCGAGGGCAGCCTCGCCTGGCTCGACGGCGAGCTGCGCGCTTCGCGCCGGCTCGGCCAGGCCTTCGGCCTCGTCGATCTGCCGGGCTTCCCCAACGTGCGGGTCTATCTCGACAATCGCGAGGCCGGCCGGACCGACGCCGAGGGCAAGCTCCTCCTCCCCGGACTGCGGCCTTGGGAGGTCAACCGGGTCCGCCTCGAGCTCGACGACCTGCCGCTCGAGGCCGGGCTCGCCCGGACCGAGACGGTGGCCGTGCCGCGCGACCGGACGGGCGTGCGGATCGGCTTCCCGGTGGACCGCCGGCGCCAGGCGACGGCGATCTTGCGGATCCCTTCGGGTACCGCCCTGCCGGCCGGGCTCCAGCTCGCGAGCGGCGAGGGCGAGGTCACGGTGCTCGTGGGCCGGGACGGCTTCGCCCAGGTCACGGGGCCGCTCGACCGGCCGGTCGAGGTGGTGGGCGAGCTCGCCGGGCGCCGCTTCGTCTGCAGCCTGCCGGCGGCCGCGGCGGGCGAGCTCCTGCCCGATCTCGGGACGCCGCCGTGCCGCTGAGCCGGGCCCTCGCGGCGCTCCTCTTCGCGCTCGCGGGCCTCGCCGCCGAACCGGCGGCGGCCGATTGCCGGGTGGACGTCCGGCCGGTGACCTTCGGCACGATCGACCTTTCCCGCAAGAGCTACGGCAAGGGCGAGATCGTGGTCCGCTGCACCCGGCCGACCCGCTTCGAGGTGGCGATCCAGGGCGGGGCCGAGCGCGAGCTCGTCGGCCCCTCGGGCGCGCGGCTGCGCTACCGGCTGTTCGCCGATCCGGGCCACCGTCGGCCCTGGGGCGACGGCGGGCGGAGCGGCGGCACCGTGACCGCGGAGAGCGACGGCAGGCGGCCGGTCCGGCTCACGGTCTACGGGCTGATCCCGCGGCAGAAGGGCCGCGCCGAAGGGCAGTATGTCGACCAGCTCGCGGTCACGCTCCGCTATTGAGGGCCGCGCCCCGACGGCCGACGGGGCCCCGAAGGGCCCCGTCGCGCCGGGAGCGGAAGGGGGAAGTCCGCTCAGCAATCGTAATAGAGGAAGAACTCGTAAGGGTGCGGCCGCAGTCGGATCGCGTCGACCTCCGTCGCCTTCTTGTAATCGATGTAGGTGGCGATCAGGTCGGGGGTGAACACCCCGCCCTCCAGCAGGAACTCGTGGTCGGCCTCGAGGGCGGCGAGCGCGGCATCGAGGGAGCCCGGTACCTGCTTGATGGCCGCCGCTTCTTCGGGCGGCAGGTCGTAGATGTTCTTGTCGACCGGATCGCCCGGGTCGATCTTGTTCTTGATCCCGTCGAGGCCGGCCATCAGCATCGCGGCGAAGGCGAGGTAGGGGTTGCAGGACGGGTCCGGGCAGCGGAACTCGATCCGCTTGGCCTTCGGGCTCTCGCTGTACATCGGGATGCGGCAGGCGGCCGAGCGGTTGCGCATCGACCAGGCGAGGTTCACCGGCGCCTCGTAGCCCGGCACGAGCCGCCGGTAGCTGTTGGTGGTCGGCGCGGCGAAGGCCAAGAGCGCCGGCGCGTGCTTCAAGAGCCCGCCGATGTACCATTTGCAGATTTGGCTCAAGCCGGCATAGCCGGCCGGATCGGCGAACAGCGGCTTGCCGTCCTTCCAGAGCGACTGGTGGCAATGCATGCCCGAGCCGTTGTCACCGTAGAGCGGTTTGGGCATGAAAGTCGCGGTCTTGCCGTGCTTCCTCGCGACGTTCTTGACCACGTATTTGTACTTCATCTGGTGGTCGGCCATCGCGAGCAGCGTGTCGAACTTCATGTCGATCTCGCACTGCCCGGCGGTCGCCACTTCGTGGTGCTGGCACTCCACCATGAGGCCGATCCGGATCATGGTGAGCGCCATCTCGGCGCGCAGATCCTGCAGCGTGTCGTTCGGCGGGCAGGGGAAATAGCCCTCCTTCGGCCGTACCTTGTAGCCGAGGTTCGGGCCTTCCGGCCGGTTGGTGTTCCAGTGGCCCTCGCCCGAATCCACCGCGTAGGACGAATAATGCTGACCCGTGCCGTAGCGCACGTCGTCGAACACGAAGAACTCGGCCTCCGGGCCGAAATAGGCGGTGTCGGCGATGCCGGTGCTCTTGAGGTAGGCCTCGGCCTTTTTGGCGACGCCCCGCGGGTCACGCGAGTAGAACTCCTTGGTCACCGGATCCTTGACGTCGGCGATCATGACCAAGGTCTTGTGCTCGAAGAACGGGTCGATGAAGGCCGTGGTCGGGTCCGGCATCAAGAGCATGTCGGACTCGTTGATGACCTTGAAGCCACGGATCGAGGAACCGTCGAAGCCCAGGCCCTCGTCGATCGCGTCCCGATCGAAGCACTGCACCGGATAGGAGGTGTGCTGCCACATGCCCGGCATGTCGGTGAAGCGGATGTCCACCATCTCGACACCGTGCTCTTCGATGGCCTTCATGACGTCCGCGGACGTCTTGCAACCCAACGTCATCGACCTTCTTCCTCGTTGCTCTCGTTGCTCGGTTGACGATGCCCCGTGGCCGGGGCCTGGCCCGGCCGACGCCTTCGCGCAGCGTCGGTTGTCAGGACGGGAAGCGGGAACGTCAGAGCGCGTCGGCGCCGCGCTCGCCGGTGCGGATCCGGATCGCGTCCTCGATCGGGATCACGAAGATCTTGCCGTCGCCGATCCGGTCGGTGCGGGCCGCTTGCTGGATGGCCTCGACCACCCGCTCGACGACGGAATCCTCGACCACGACCTCGATCTTCACCTTCGGCAGGAAGTCGACCACGTATTCCGCCCCGCGATAGAGCTCGGTGTGGCCCTTCTGCCGACCGAAGCCCTTGACCTCGGTCACGGTCATGCCCTTGAGGCCGATCTCCTGGAGCGCCTCCTTCACCTCGTCGAGCTTGAACGGCTTGATGATGGCCTCGATCTTCTTCATGCCCAACCCCGGATCGGCGGGCCGCGCGGGCCCCGGTCTGCGCTACTCACCCGGATGCACGGCGCGTGCCAAGCGCCGATCGGCGGGCGCGGACCCGCCGGCCGAGCGCCCGGCCGGGAGGATTGCCCGAACATTGGGCAGGCTGCCCGAATTTTGGGCAGATCGGTTCGTCGCGCCGCCCCGCGCGCTTGACGCTCGGCGCGGCGCGCGGCACAAGCGGCCCTCGCGGCGGGCGTAGCTCAGTTGGTCAGAGCGCCAGGTTGTGGCCCTGGAGGTCGTGGGTTCGAGACCCATCGCTCGCCCCATCCTGCCGATCCGCCCGGGCCCGAGCCCGGCTCCCCTCACGCCGCTCTGGCCACGGATCCGCCCGTTCCGTCGGGGGGCGAGGCTGCGCGCCGGTCGCCCGCGTGGTCGCCCGGGCCGCCCTCCGCTCCGGCGCGGGCGGCGACCTTGTCCATCACCGCGAGCCAGGGCTGGTGGGCGAGCCATTGGTCGGGCGGGAGGTGCGGCACGCGGCGGTAGGGGCCTTGGCCGGCGATCGGCCGGCCCAGGGGATCGGCCTTCGCTTGCGCCCAGGGCCAGGCCTCGGGCGGCAGGCCCGGGACGGGGAGGACGAGCTCGGGGTCGCGGCCCAGCGCCCGCAACAAGGGCGTGTCGAGCGGGTTCCTCGCCCGGCGCACGGCCTCGCGTAAGTCGAGCCGCGGCGGCGGGGCCGCGGCCTCCGGGAGCGGGTCGGCGGGTGGGAGCGGGTCCTCGGCCGGCGCGGCTTTCGGGAATTCGTTCGTGCAATGGTCCGGCGCGTCGGCCGCGGCGGCGCGCAGCGCGCGGTGGCGAAGGAGTGCCTCCTGGGCGCGGCGGACCGCGCCCGCGGCCTGCGCCCGGTAGCGCAACAGCAAGGCCAAGCTCGCCCGGTGGCGTTCGTCCGAAAGGTCGCTGCCGCAGGTCCGGGAAGCGTCGGCGGGCGGGATGTCGGCCAGGACCTCGGCCTCCATCCGGTCGGCGCGGATCTCCCGCCAGAGCGCCACGGCCAAGGCCTCGACGAGCTCGCGCTCGACCGCGCAAGCCGGCCGGTAGGCTTCCCGGGTGGCCGTGGCCAGCGCCTCGAACTCGGCCGGGTCCTCGTGCGGCAACAGCGCGAAATGGCGGGCCCGGAGCCCGTGCCGCAGGGCGTTGAGGGCACTTTTGGCCTTGCCCTCGGGGGTTCGGGGCCCGCGCTTCTTGGGCTCGCAAGCGGGCATGGGCGGCTCCGCGGAAGGGGGGTGGGTTGCGGTTCTTTAGCCGCACAAAGGAATATAGTCAAGCAACCCCGCCCCCGCCGGTCGGCCGCTTCCGGGCGCGGGGCCACGCCGCGCCGGGCGGAGCGGGGACTCAGCCGCGGCCGGGCTCGCGGACGGCGAGCACGAGCAGGAAGCCCGCGAGGAAGAGCGCCAGGATGACGGTCATGCCGGCGCGCTGGCTCTGGGCGAGCGCGGTCACGGTTCCGACCGCCCACGGGCCGAGGGCGGCCGTGATCCGGCCGGTCAGCGCGTAGAAGCCGAACAGCTCGGCCCGGGAATCCTCGGGTGCGAGGCGCGCGAGCAGGGTTCGGCTCGCCGCCTGGACCGGACCGACGAAGAGCCCGAGGGCGGCGCCGGCGACCCAGAAAGCGAGCTTGCTCGTGACCAGGAGGGCGAGCAGCCCGAAGCCGAGCAGGCCCGAGAGCGAGAGCAGGATCGTGCGCTTCGAACCGAGCCGATCGTCGAGCGGGGCCAAGAGCCAAGCCCCGAGGCCGGCCGTGAGGTTCAAGAGGATCCCGAACAGCATCACCTCTTGGACCTCCATCGCGAAGGTGCCGGCGGCATAGAGGCCGCCGAAGGTGAACAGCGTGTTGAGCCCGTCGTTGTAGAGGAGGCGGGCGATCAGGAAGACGAGGATCGCCGGCCGCGCCCGGAAAAGCGGCAGGGTTGCGGCGAGCCGAGATCGCGTGGCCCGTAGCGTTTCGAGGAACGACGCGGTGGCCCGGGGCCGATCGGGGACCAGGAGCACGAGTGGGAGGGTGAACAGGACGAGGGCCCCGGCGGTCACCGGCCCTGCGATCCGGACGTGCTCGGCGGCGTCGCGATCCAGCCCGAACGGCGGCGCGCTCGGCAGGACGAAGACGAAGAGCACGAGGAGCAGGGCCACGAGCCCGGAACCGTAGCCGATCGCCCAGGCACGGCCGGACCAGAGGCCCATGTGCTCGCGCGGTGCGAGCTCGGGCAGGAGCGCGTTGTAGAACACCGCACCGAGCTCGAGGGCGGTGTTGGCGAGCAGCACCATGGCGAGGAAGAGAAGAGCGGAGGAAGGTTCGGGCGTGGCGAGCCAGAGCGCGGCGGTCGCGGCGGCGGCGAGGGCCGAGGTCGCGACGATCCACGGCTTGCGCGGCCCCCCGGCGTCCGCGATCGCGCCCGTGATCGGGGCCAAGATCGCGAGCAGCAGGCCCGAGATCGCCATCGTCCAGCCCCAGAGCTCGGTGCCGCGGATCTCGTCGCCGACCACGCCCCGAGCGAAGTAGGCGGGGAACACGAAGGTCACGACGATCGCGGCGAAGGGCGAGGTCGCGCAGTCCCAGAGCGCCCAGGCGATCAGCGCTCGGCGCGGTGCCGGGCCTGTCAGCGCCGGGGGCAACGGATCTTCTGCACGGAACCAGGGTTGCGGGCGCGGCCGGCCGTGCCATATGGCCGCATGGATGCGGATCCGGCGGGGAGATCGCGCATGCTCGGGGTCCTCGGTCGGTTCCTGACCAATCTGCGCAGCGGGAGGGTGACGATGGCGGCGGTGGCACCGATCTGCAACTTCGGCGAAAAGGCCAAGCCGTTCGAACTGCCGGCGACCGACGGCAAACGGTATCGCCTCGAGGACCTGGTCGGGCCCAAGGGCCTCGTGATCGTGTTCATGTGCAACCACTGCCCGTACGTGAAGGCGATCATCGACAAGCTCATCCGCGATGCCAAGGATCTCGCGGCGATCGGCGTCAACACCGTGGCGATCTGCAGCAACGATGCGACCGCCTATCCCGAAGACAGCTTCGAGAACATGAAGCGTTGGGCGGAAGAGAAGAAGTTCCCGTTCCCCTACCTGCACGACGAGACCCAAGAGGTGGCGCGCGCCTACGGCGCCGTGTGCACGCCCGACTTCTTCGGCTACAATGCCGATCTCGAACTGCAATATCGCGGTCGGCTCGACGCCTCGGGGCGCAGCCCGGTCGAAGGGGCGCGGCGCGAGCTCTACGAGGCGATGAAGCTCGTGGCGGAGACCGGCCGGGGTCCGGCCGAACAGGTCCCCTCGATGGGTTGCTCGATCAAGTGGAAACGAGCGGCTTGAGGCGTCGGGAGCGGTCGGAGCGCGCCGGAGGCGAGCGGCGCGCGCTCAGGCCGCCTCCGGCTGCGGGCGGGCGAGCTCGAGGCCCTGCTTGGCGATCGCCGCCGTCGCCGACTCGCCGCCGCCCGCGACCGTGACGGTCGGGAAGGCGAACTTGATGCCGTTGGCGTCGAACGCCTTTTTGATCATGGCGTAGGCGCGGCGGCGGATCGTGAACTGCTCGCCCGGCTTGGTCTTCATCTTCATGCGGATCTGGATCGCGAAGTCACCGAACTGATCGACCCCCTGCATCTTGAGGGTCTCGATGATGTGCGGCTTGAATTCCTCGATCTCCTGAAGATCCTTGCCGATTTGCTTGATGATCTTTTTGATCTTGTCGAGGTCGCTGTCGTAGGTGACGCTGACCGTGATTTTGTCGATTACCCAATCACGGCTCATGTTCTGGATCGCGCCGAGCTGACCGAAGGGAACGGTGAACAGCGGTCCGCGATGGTGGCGCAGCTTGATCGAGCGCAAGGAAAAGCTCTCGACCGTGCCCTTGAAGCTGCCCGCCTGTATGTACTCGCCGACCCGGAAGGCGTCGTCCATGAGATAAAAGGCGCCGGAGATGATGTCGCGCACCAGGGTCTGTGAGCCGAACCCGACCGCCACACCGACCACGCCCGCACCGGCGATCAACGGGCCGATCTCGACCCCGAGTGCGGAGAGGGCCATCATGATCGCGATCGCCGCGACCGTGACCATCAGGAAACTGCGCACGATCGGCAGCAGGGTGCGGATCCGGGCCCGGCGCCGCGCCTCCTCGCTGCCGGGATCGGCCTCGGCCCGCGCCTCGCCCAGGCGCTGGTCGATCCAGGCCCGCGCGAGGTGCCAGACGAGATCGGCCACGAGCAGGATGACGACGGCCTTGAGCGCACCGGCGAGGAGCCGCGTGGCGACCGTGTCGCCGGCGGCGATGGTCGCTGCGTCGATCCCGAGGGTTCGGGCGAGGAACCCCGCCGCTGCCAAGATCACGAGGGCCCGCAGCCCGCGGTGCAAGGCGACCGCGGCGAGGCCGGGCAGGGCCCCGTCGTCCGCCCCCTCGCCCGGCCGCAACAGGAGCGCGACCGACTGGTCGACCAGCCGGAGCAGGAAGGGGACGAGGACGACGGCGAGGCCGAGCCAGAACAGCGTCGGGAGGCCGGCGAGCACGAAATGCCAGAGCAGCGCGAGATAGGCCGACACCGCCCAGGAGAGGGTGCGCGACGGGGCGGGCCCGTCGGCGTGGCGGGCGGGCCGGCGCCAAACCGCGGCGAGGGCGAGGCCGAGCCAGACCAACGCGAGCGCGCTCGTGACCAGGGCGCGGAAGTCCGGCCCCGCACCGAGGCTCGCCAACGCCGCGATCGTGGCCCGCCCGAAGAGGTACCAGCCGACCAGCAGCACGAGCCAACGGGCCCAGTAGCGGGCGGCCCCGTCCGCCATCGGCACGATCCGCAGCTGCGCTGCGTCGGGCTCGAGCAGGAAGTCGGCCGTGACGATGGTCAGCCGGAGAAGGACGAAGGCGACGAGGTAGCCCAACAGCACGCTGTACAGAACCGGCGGCCAGGAGAGGACGAGGAACGCGCCGGCGCTCCCCACCGCGAAGGCGCCGACGCGCAACAGGCCCGAGAGCAGCCGCAGGCCGGCTGCGGCCAATCGGTCGGCCGGGGTCGCAATCGGCCGCGCGAGCAAACGGGCGCGCGACGGCGCCGCGATCCGACGGACGACGGCTTCGGCCCCGAGGCCGAGGCCGACGAAGACGGCGAGCAGGAGGAGGATTCGCACCATGCCGCCCTGCAGCAGCTCGCCCGCGAGGGCGGCCGTGAGCGGGGCGAGCTCGGCCGGGAGGGCGGACACCGCGCGGACGATCCCGCCGATCCGCGCGCGCATGCCGGACAGCGCGCTGTCCACCTGGTGCTCGAGCGAGGCGTCGGCAGCCTCGGCGGGATAGGTTGCCGACGCCGGCGGCGCAGGGGCCGGCGTCCGCTGCGCCTCGAGCCATCGTTGGACCTCGGGCTCGGCGAGCAGCCGGAGCAGCTCCTGGACGCGCCCGGGCGGCGGTTCGGTGGCGGGCGCGGGCGGTGCCGGCGCGAGGACGAGCAGGGCGAAGGCGAGGAGCCACGGGCCCGGGATACGGACCCCGGTCCGCGGGGAGCGCAGGAGACGGAATCGGGCTGGCACGAGCGTCTCCGGTCGCGGTCGATCCGGACGCTCTTAGCAGGGTCGCCGCTCCGCGGCCTACCCTGCCCCTCCTACCATTCGAGGTGCAGCCGGCCGCCCTCGACGCGCCAAGCCGCCAAGCGGGCGAGAAAGCTCGCGCCGAGGAGCGAGACGCCGATCGGTGACTCGTTGACCACCGCCGGCACGTGCCACATGGCGAGCTGGCCGATGCGGAGTTCGCGCAACACGACAGGCGCCACCCGGACCAGGCCGTTGGCGGTCCGAAAGCGCTCGGAGAAGCGCAGCCGCTCGGGGCCGAGGCCGATCCGGCGGGCATCCTCGGGGTCGAGGACCACGGCGCTGGCCCCGCTGTCGACGAGGAACCGGATCGGCTCGCCGTCGACCCGCGCCTCGACGTAGAAATGACCGCCGGGTCCGCTCGGGACGGTGATGCGGTTCCAACTCGCGGCGGGCGCGGCCGACGGCGCCGGCCCCGGATCGGCGAGCCGCGCCACGAGCCGTGGCGCGAGGCTCGGCCAGATGGCCGCCGAGCCGAGCACCACCAGGACGAGCACAATGATCCCGCGCAAGTCGGATTCCCGCCAGGCCACCCTGGCGGAACCTAACGTGCGCGGATTGAGAAAGGGTTGCCGTTCGGCCGTGGGGGAGAGCGAGGCAGGAGCGCCCTGGCCGGGCTCGCGCGTCGGGCGGGCGCCTTGGTGATGCCGCGGTCGACGGGTCGCGCCGGGCCCTCCGAAGAGATCGAGGGGATCCGCTGGCCTTTGCCGGGCGCTCTCCGGGGGGATCTGCGGGCGAAAGGGCGACGGAACCCACGCGCCCCGGTACCGAGCGCGCCGGCACGCGAGCGCTACCGCCCGCGTCGCGGGTCACGACCGGAAGCGAGGACCAGTCGAAAGCCCGCCCTGGACACTTCTCGCAGGAAAGAGCCCGACCGGCTCGCTCGCCGGCGCCCGGAGCGGGTCCCGCATGCTGCGCGGGAGCTCGCCCAAGAGGCCCATGGCGTGGCGCATGAAGAAGCGCTTGGCGGACGGTAGCCGCTCGACCAGGCCGAGCCCGAGATTGCGCAGCACCTTGAGGGGCTCGAGGTCGTTGCTGAAGAGCCGCTCGATCCCGTGGCAGATCGACACGAGCGCCAGGCCGTCGAAGCTCCGCCACGCGGCGTAGCGGTCGAGGGCCGCCGGATCGCCCGGATCGAGGCCGAGCCCCAGCCGCTCCTCGACGATCTCGGCCAACGCGGCCACGTCGCGCAGTGCCAAGTTCCAGCCCTGGCCGGCGATCGGGTGGATGCCGCGGGCCGCATCGCCCACGAGCGCGACTCGCGGCGCGACGACCCGCTCCGCTTCGACCAGCACGAGCGGATAATAGAAACGGGGTCCCTCGACCTCGATGCTGCCCAGCAGATCGCCGAAGCGTTCCTCGACCTCGGCCGCGAAGGCCCGATCGTCGAGGGCGCGCACGGCGGAGGCTTTGGCCGCCTCGAGCGCCCAGACGATCGAGGAGCGGCGGCCGCGCATCGGCAGCACGGCGAACGGCCCGTCGGGGAAGAACCGCTCGACCGCTCGGCCACGGTGGGGCCGCTCGTGGCGGAGGGTGCAGACGATGGCGAGCTCGCGGTAGTCGAACCGACGATCGGCGATGCCCAGAAGTTCGCGGGTCGGGGAGAGCCGGCCCTCGCACACCGCGAGCAGCTCGGCCTCGAGCGTCCGGCCGTCGACGAGCGTGATCCCGAGCGCCCCGGACCCGGGCTCGACCGCGGTGATCCGTGCCGGCGCCAGGACCTCGAGGTCGGGCAGTTCGGCGATCGTCGCTTGGAGCGCGAGCCGCAGCGTGCGGTTGGGGACGATCCAGCCGAGCGGCTCGTCGCCGACCTCGCGATGGTCGTAGCGGACGCCGAGCGGGCTGCCCGCCTCGCCCACGAGGATCTCGAGGATCGGCTCGGCATCCGCGGCGATCGCCGGCCACGCGTCGATGCTCGCGAGGAACCGCTGGCTGCCGCGCGCCACGGCGGTCACCCGGCCGTCGTGCTCCGGCTCGACCGAGCGCGCCAGCGGCGTCTGCTCGACGAGGGCGAGACGGGCACCGGTTCGGCCGAGCGCTGCGGCGAGCGCGAGCCCGGTGAGCCCGCCCCCGGCGATCGCCACCTCGACCCGCTGCCGCTCCGCCGCTGCCCAGCGTTTGTCCATGGCCTGCCCGAACCTTGCTCGATGCCGCCGCCGTGCGCGCGCCCGATGCGCGAGCTAACCGCGCGGAGCGGGTTGGCACAGGGCTTGCGACAGAGGATCGCAGGTCGGCGGGTCCGCGGCGGTTCCCGGGCTCCCCGGCCTACGGTTTGGCCCGAGCGCCGCCTTCGGGTGGCGAACTCGACCCGGGAGGCCCCCGGCCCCCGGGTCTTTTTTTGAGCCCGGCCCACCGATCGGCGCCGCGGACCTCGGCGCGGCTTCTACGCGGTGCCGCGTTTCGAGGCAGGCGCCCGATCGGCGAGCGAGGCGAAGGTGCGGCGGACGACGAGGACCTCCGGTCGGCCCGTGCTCTTGAGGACGGTCTCGGCCTCCACGAGCCCGGCCAACTCGGCCAGGAGTCTCTCGGCGGGCCAGCGGGTCAGTACGGTGGCGAACCGCTCCTTCACGCGGAAGTGGATCGGCGGCCGGGCGCCGGCGAGCGCCGCTTCGAGGGAGGTACCCCGCTCGATCTCGGCGCGGAGGCGGAGGAGGCGGACCAGAGTGGCGGTGGCGACGCGGAGGATCCGCACCGGCGCCTCGCCCAGGGCGAGAAGGCGGAGGAGATCGCGCTCGAGCCGGGCGCGATCGCCCAGGAGTGCTGCCAGGACCACGTCGTCGAGGGCGAGAGCCGAACCGTCCCCCACCACGGCCGCCGCATCGGCGAGGCGAACCGTACGGCCGCCCTCGGGGCCGAGATAAAGGGCGAGCTTCTCGAGTTCGGCGCGCAGGACCGCACGATCGGCACCCTGTTGCTCGACCAGGAAGGCGAGGGCCTCGGGCTCGGCCTCGAGCCCCTGCTCCGCGAGAAGGGTCCGGATCGTTCGGGCGCGTTCGTGCTCGCCCTCGGGCCAGCAGCCGATCGCCGCGGCCGAGGGCGCCTTCTCGGCGATCTGGCGCAGCTTGGACCCCGGGCCGAGATCGCCCGCCTCGATGACCACGAGCGCCTCGATCCGCTCGAGCCCGAGCAGCAAATCGACCGCCTTGGCGATCCCGTCGTCGGCGCCGCGCACCCGGACCAATCGGCGACCGCCCAGAAGGCACAGCGCTTGCGCCTCGAGGGCGAGCCGTTGCGGTTCGGCGCGCAGGCGATCCGCGTCGAGCTGGCTCACCCGGAAGGGATCGGCGAGGTCCGGCACGACGGTCCGGCCGAGCCGCGCCGCGCGCTCGGCGACGAGCCCGGCGTCCGGACCGAAGAGCAAGACGAGCCCGACCGCCGGGTCGGGCCGGTCGAGGAAGGCTTCGACGCGGGCCGGTGGCAGTCTCACGCAGCGGCACTCGCGAAGTGCACCGTCAGGCGGACACGGATCTCGCGGGCGAGTTCCCTGGCGGCGCGCCGTTCGGCGTCCTGCTCGGCCACGAGGGTGGCATAGGGCGCGCGGACCACGTTGTAGCTCGCCACCCGACGCACGGCGGAGCGGTAGAGCACCTGGCCGTCGGCCTTGCGGACCAGGTCGAAGCGGGCGGCGAGGGTGAGATCGAACCGAGTCGTGACGTCGTCGAGCTGGACGGCGAGCGGGCTTTTCTCGCGGTCGAGCCGGACCACCAGGAGGTGCAGCGGCGGCCGGTCGAGACCGGCCGGGTTCAACTCGCGGCGCAGTTCGTTGGCGAGGATTTGGCCGAGCCGATTGCGCGGCGCGTCGATCTCGATCGCGGCCAGCATCGGGTTGACGCGTTCGCCGAGGCCGGGGCCGTGCAGCGGTGTGAGCGCGCAGCCGGGGAGAAGCGTGGCGAGGAAGCCGAGGAGGACGCGGCGGGACGGCTCAGGCCACGACATTGACGATCTTGTCGGGGACGACGACGACCCGCCGCGGGCTCTTGCCGTCGAGCGCGCGGCGGACCGCCGGGTCGGCGAGCGCCGCGGCTTCGACGGTGGCGCGATCGGCTCCTTTGGCCACGGTGATCTCGGACCGCCGTTTCCCGTTCACCTGGACCGGCAGCGTCACCGTGTCCTCCTCCAGAAAGGCCGGGTCGGCCACGAGCCAGGGTGTATCCGCGAGCAGGGTCGTACGACCGAGGCGTTCCCAGAGCTCCTCGGCCAGGTGCGGCGTCATGGGCTCGATCAGTCGGACGAAGGTCTCGAGGGCCTCACGAAGGAGGGGGCCGTTGGCGCCGCGATAGTCTTCGATCCCGTTGGTGAGTTCGCGGATCAGCGCCACGGCTTTGTTGAAATGGAAACGCTCGAGCGCGTCCGTGACGCTCGCGATCGAGCGGTGGACCAGCCGGGCGAGGGCGAGATCGTCGCCCGTGAGGCCGTCGCGCGGGGCGGGTGTGCCCGCCGGTGGAAGGAGCGGGAGACGCTCGTCGACGATGCGCCAGAGACGGTTGAGGTAGCGCCAGGCCCCGTCGATCCCTGCATCGGTCCATTCGAGATCCCGGTCCGGCGGGCTGTCCGACAGCATGAACAGCCGCGCGGTGTCGGCTCCGTAGGATTCGATGATCTCGCTCGGGTCGACGGTGTTGAGCTTGGATTTGCTCATCTTTTCGACACGGCCGGCGATGACGCGACGGCCGTCTTTGGTCCGCAGCTCCCCCGTCTCGTCCTCGACCACCTCCTTGGGCTCGAGCCAGTTGCCCGCCTCGTCACGATAGGTTCGGTGGGTGATCATCCCCTGGGTGAACAGGCCCGAAAACGGCTCGTCGAGGTCGAGATAGCCGCAATCGCGCATCGCGCGGGTGAAGAACCGGGAGTAGAGCAAGTGGAGAACCGCGTGCTCGATCCCGCCGATGTACTGGTCGACCGGCAGCCAGTAGGTGACCGCGTCCCGAGAGAAGGGCAGATCGGGGTTCTTCGGATCGCAGAACCGGGCGAAGTACCAGGAGCTCTCGACGAAGGTGTCGAAGGTGTCGGTCTCGCGCAGCGCCTCGCCACCGCAGCGCGGGCAGGTCGTGTACTTCCAGGTCGGGTGGCGGTCGAGCGGGTTGCCGGTGCCGGTGATGTCGACGTCCTCGGGCAACGACACCGGAAGCTGGTCCAGCGGCACGGGGACGATCCCGCAGCTCGGGCAATGGATCATCGGGATGGGACAACCCCAGTAGCGCTGGCGGGAGATGCCCCAATCCCGAAGCCGCCAGGTCACTTCGCCCTTGCCGACGCCGAGCCGCTCGAGCTCCTGGACGATGCGCTTCTTGGCCGTCGGCACGTCGAGCCCGTCGAGGAAGGCCGAATTGAAGAGCCGCCCGTCACCCGTATAGGCTTCCGCGCCGATCGCGAAACGCGCCGGATCCGCTCCTTCGGGCAGGACCACGGGCAACACCGGCAGGCCGTATTTGCGGGCGAATTCGAGATCGCGCTGATCGTGCGCCGGGCAGCCGAAGATCGCACCCGTGCCGTATTCGGAGAGCACGAAATTGGCCACGTAGACCGGCAGCAGCTGGTCCGGGCGGACCGGGTTGCGGCAGCGGAGGCCGGTGTCGAAGCCGCGCTTCTCCATCGTCTCGAGCTCGGCCTCGGAGGTGCTCCCCTTGAGACATTCGGCCACGAAGGCAGCCAGCGCCGGATCGCGCGCGGCGAGTTCGGTGGTGAGGGGATGGTCGGGGGCGAGCGCCATGAACGACGCGCCGAAGAGCGTGTCCGGCCGGGTCGAGAACACCTCGAGCCGGTCTTGCCGCCCGACGATCTCGAAGGAAATCCGAGCACCCTCCGAGCGGCCGATCCAGTTGCGCTGCATGAGCCGGACCTTTTCCGGCCAGCGATCGAGCCGGTCGAGGGCGGCCAACAGGTCCTCGGCGTAGGCGGTGATCTTGAAGAACCACTGGGCGAGCTTACGGCGCTCGACCGGGGCGCCCGAGCGCCAGCCCTTGCCGTCGATCACCTGCTCGTTGGCTAGGACGGTCTGGTCGACCGGGTCCCAATTGACCCAACTTTCCCGGCGGTAGACGAGGCCCCGCTCCCACATGGCGATGAACATCGCCTGCTCGTGCTTGTAATATTCGGGATCGCACGTGGCGAACTCGCGTGTCCAGTCGATCGACAGACCCATCGAGCGGATCTGTGCCCGCATCTCGGCGATGTTGCCGTAGGTCCAGGTCTTGGGATGGATCCCGCGGCGGATCGCCGCCCCTTCCGCCGGCAGGCCGAACGCATCCCAGCCCATGGGATGCAGGACGTTGTAGCCCTGGGCCCGCTTGAGCCGCGCGATCACGTCGCCGAGCGTGTAGTTGCGCACGTGTCCCATGTGGATGCGGCCCGAGGGGTACGGAAACATCTCGAGCACGTAATATTTGGGCCGGGACGGATCGGCGCGGACCTCGAAGGTCCGGCGCTCGTCCCAGATGCGCTGCCACTTGGCTTCGCTCGCACGGAAATTGTAGCGGCTCATCGAACCTCGGCTCGAGATCTCGCGGAGAGAGGCTGTCGCCCGACCGACGACGGGACGCTGCGGCTCAGCCGCCGGCACTCGCGATGCGGATCTGCCGGGCGCGGGTCAGGATCTTGTCTTCGAGTTCGGTCGCCGTCCGCGGATCGGCCGGCACGTCGACCCACCCTGCGCGCGGATCGCGCCGCTGGCGCAGGACCGACACACGGACCGCATCGGCCCTGAGCGCCACGTCGCGGATCAAGACCTGCAACTTGAAGCGCTCGTCGGGGGCTTCGGCGGGCTGGTACCAATCCGTGATGATCAGGCCGCCGAAGGGGTCGGCCGAGAGGAGGGGGATGAAGTCGAGGGTCTCGAGGCTCGCTCGCCACAGATAGGCGTTGACGCCGATCCCGGCTCCACCACCGCCGCCTCCCTGCGCAGCCGCCTGATCGGTGCCGCGCCGCCCGGTGCTGAAGAGCGTGATCCCGTCGCTCCCGGTGATCGTGCCGTAGCGCTCGCGGCGCGCTTGATCCCGCGGATCGTAGGGCGTCCAATCGGGGTACTGCACGTCGGCGCCGCAGCCGCCCAGCAGCCCCGCCAAAAGACCGGCAGCCGCAACCCGCCCGAGGCGCGTCCCCTTGCTCATCCCGTTCGCCGCTCTCTTCGCTCGCTCGCCGCGCGCCGCTCGATGGGCGCGGAGCGATCCTAGCACGGCCGACACGGGGCGCCAGCCGCCCCGTCGAACCGTGGGCGCGCTCAGAAGTTGAGGCGCAGGCCGATGCGGCCGACCGTGTCCGGCTCCCGATCGGGCCGGGTGGTGACCGCGAGGTCACCCTCGAGGGTGAGCCAGGAGCCGGTGACGAGGTCGGTGCCGAACAGCCAGAGCTCACGCTCGACCCGGCCGAGTGTGGCTTCCTGACCGTAGCCGAGCCGGGCGGTGAGCGGTCCGTAGCCGACCCGCCCGGTCCACAGATCGAGCTGGCTGCCGGCCACCCCTCCGGTCGCGTAGGTGCCGCCCACGGTCCACCCCGACCACGCCAGCGCGCCGCCGATCGAGAGGCCGCCTCCGCTGTCGTCGGCTGGGGCACCGAACGGCCTCGGAAGCGTGGTGAGACCCAGCCCGTCGAGCCGACTCAACGCCGCTCCGGCCGGCGCCACGCCGATCCCGAGGCCGAGCCCTCGACCGGGCTGCTCCCCGGCCTCCAGCAAAAGGTTCGAGCCCGCGCGCGGCGTGAAGCCGAAGCGAAGCTCCCCCGTCGCGAGTCCCGATCCAGCCGCAGGACCGCGGGGACGTTCCGGAAGGAGCACCACCTCGCCGGCTTCGGTCAGCACACCGCCGGCCCGCAAGCCCGCGGCCTGGGCGCCGCCAGCTGCGAGCAACGATCCGATCACGATGACGACGACCGCGGGAGCCGTCATGCCCTGGTTCCTCTACTCGCGAGAGAAATTAGCACGGCCCGACCGGTTTGACGAGTGGTGTTCCCGCCGCACTTCGATCCTCGGCATATTCCGAGGGCCGAAAAGCAACGGCGGGCCCGAGGGCCCGCCGCGCGCCCGCCCGAGGGCGGTGAGATGATCGAGGCAATCAGAACGAGACGCCGACCCGAACGACGCCCATCATACCGTCGTCGAAGTTCCCGCCGACACCGGCCTCGTCGAAGAAGAGGAGATCGCCGTCGAGGGTGACACCGGGCAGGATCCCCACGGTCGCGCTCACCACGACACCCTTCGTCTCGATGTTGTCGTCGGCATCGAGCACCCGACCGCCGGTGACCGACAGACTCACCGGTCCCAGGGTTGCCGCGGCACCGGCGTTGAACCAGGTGATCTCGTTGCCGAATACATCCTGTTTGCCGTAGCCGCCACCGACCGAGAAGCCGGCGAAGCTCAGCGTGCCGCCGCCGTAGAGCTTCCAGAAGTCCTCGTCGTTGTCGCCATCGGTAGTGTCGCCGACGTGGCCGATAACGCCGGCCCGGATTCCGACGTCACCGAAATTGCCGACATAGTTGAGCCCGGCCTCGATGACGTCCTTGGCGTTGTCGATGTTGGTCACCGCGAGGTTGTCGCCATTGCTACCCGCGTTCGGCGTGTAGCTGACACCGCCCTGGAAGCCGGCGATGCGCGGCGTGAAGTAGATGATCTTGGTCGCGTCACCGGTGTTCACGCCGGCCAAGAGCCGCGGCAGGTCCACCGTGCCGTCGATACCACCCGTACCCGCGGCGATCGTGAAGGCGCCGAGCTTCATGAGGTCCGAAGCGCCGTCCTCGTCGCCGAAACGGAACTCACCGAAGGTCCCACCGATGATGACCCACGTCTCGTCGGTGTTGTCGTTGCGGTTGGTGTCGGCCTCGAACTCGACGGTAGCGCCGTAGCGAATGCCGGTGGACTCATCCTTGCCACGGGCGACGATGTGGACTTCGGTGTCGTTGCGGAAGTCGCTCGACGACTGCTGACCGCCGAAGCGCTCCTTCACGTCACCCGCGACCCAGAGGAAGCGCGCGAAGCCCGTCACCGTGACATCGAGCTTACCGCCCGGGCTGACCACGGGCCCTTGCTGCGCCGAAGCCGGGGAGGTGGTGGCGAGCAGGCCCGCACCGAGCAGCGCGGACGTCCCCAACAGAAGTTTCTTGATGGTCATCGCTTGGTTTCTCCTCCGCACCTCGGTTCAGGTGCACGTTCGAAGCCCGACCGTCGGTCGGCCGGCGGGAGCCGGCCCCCCGTTCCGGTGGCGCAGTCGATTGCCGCGCCACCCGCACCCGCGCCTTTATTCAGACCGGTCGACCACGCGGCAAGCGTTCGCCGCCGCCGTGCCGGCCGTGGCGGCGCCTTTGTGTCGGGTCTGCAACAAGGCCGATGTTCGCCTGAGCCGGTGCCACGGGGCTCAGAAATCCACCCCGAGGCGCACGACTCCGACCACGCCGTCGTCGTCGGCGCCGCGATTCTCGTCGAAGAAGGCGACCTCCCCCGAGAGGCTCACACCCGGGACGATCGCGAACTCGGCGCCCAAGACGAGGTTCGTGGGGTCGGGGCCGGGATCGAGACCGGCCTGGCCCCAGGTCGCCGAAAGTGCCACCGGACCGATTTCTCCCTTGATGCCGAGATTGTACCAATCGCGGTCGATGCCCGCGACCTCCTCGGTGCCGATCCCGCCCGCGAGCGAAATCCCGAAGGCACCGATCTGCAGCCCGGCGAAGATCGTCCTGAGGTCGTCGTCGTCACCATTGTCGAAATTGGTCTGCGCGTAGCCGGCCACCACGCCCGCCAGGAGGCCGACGCCGCCGAACTCGCCGGTCCAGGTGAGACCCGCCTCGACCCAGTCCTTGAAGCCGTCGACGTTCGTGAGGGCGATGTTGTCGCCGTTGCTGTTGGCGTTCGGGGTGTAGCTCACGCCGAGCTGGAATCCCCCGAGCGTGGGCGTGTAATAGACGATCTTGGTCGCGTCGTCGCTGTTGGTGGGGCCCACGACCAGGCCGGTGTCGACCACCGTGCCGTCGATACCGCCCGTCCCGACCGCCACCGAGAAGCCACCGATCTTCATGTTGTCGGCGGCGCCGTCCTCGTCGCCGAAGCGGACCTCGCCGAACACGCCTTTCACGATGACCCAGGTCTCGTCGGTGTTGTCGGTCCGATTGGTGTCGGCCTCGAACTCGACCGTGGCGCCGTACTCGAGACCGGTGCTCTCGTCCTTGCCACGGGCGACGATGTGGACCTCGGTGTCGTTCCGGAAGTCGGAGCTCGATTGCTGGCCACCCAGCTTCTCCTTGACGTCACCGACCGCCCAAAGGAAACGCGAGAAGCCGGTGACGGTGATGTCGAGTTTGCCGCCGGGGCTCAATTTGGGGGCCTGTTGGGCGGCGGCCGGGCCTCCGGCCAGAAAGGTCGAGAGCGCGACGAGCGCGCTCGCCGCCGAAAGACGACCCGGGAGAGGCGGGCGATGCCAAGGTCCGGACACGGCGTCGGTCTCCTGCGGAAGGTTGCGACGCCCGCCATCCGACCGATCGGAGCGGTCGCGTTCAAGTGCGCCGACACCGAGGACACGGCGGCTCCCACGAACCTGTCACCGCACCGCAGCAGAGTCTGCCGGTGACTGCCCACGTTTCGGGCAGCACTTGCCGCATTCTCGGGCTCAGGCGGGCGCGACCACCCGCATCCTTTCGAGCTGGGCGAGGAACGCGTCGAGCTGGGCCGCCGGCCGGCTCGGGAAGGCGCGTTCGAGTTCGGCGCGCTCGAACCCCTCCCGATCCACCACCCAGCTCAGCAGATCCTTGATGGCGGGCGGAACCTCGACGCCTTCGCGGGTGCTCGTGCGCACGAGCAGCGTCTTGCCGGCCCGCTCGATCAGCTTGAAATCGTCGTGCAGGCGCCGCCAACGGCTTTCGGCCCGCTCGATCAGGCCCGGCAGGTCGTAGTCCTCTCGAGCGTAGCGGAAGCCGGCGGCGAAAGCCTGGATGTCGGCCAGGGTCTTGGGATCGGCGGTCACCGCGGCGAGCCGGTCGCCGAGGGCGGCGAGACGGCGCGCGAGCGCCGCCGGATCGCGCGGCAGGTTGGCGCGCGCGAGCGGTTCGGCCACCATCCGCTCGAAGAGGTAGGAGACGACGTCGAGCCCGATCGGGTAGGTCACGCCGAAGGCGATGTGGCAGCAGGGGCCTTCGTCGGCCAGGGCGTAATGGTACTGGCCGCGCGGCAGATAGAGGAGATCCCCGGGCTTCAGGCGAACTTCCTTCCAAAGACGGCCTTTGGCCTTTTCGTGATGCTCGGGTGGTAGGCTCTTGAACATCGGATGGGCGATCGGATCCTCGGCGCGTCCCTCGAACACGGCCCACGTCTTCTCGCCCATACAGTGGACGGCGAAGACGTCGTGGGTGTCGAAATGGACCGCGAAGCCCTGCCGCCTCTTGCTCGAGAGATAGAGATTGGCCTGCACCTTGCCGCCGAGGGCTTCCTCCATCGCCCGGCAGAACGCCCGCACTTCCGGCGTGAGCTGGTCGATGTCGTTGGCCACGAGGGTCGCACCGCGCTTCAAGAAGGCCTTGACCTTGGCCGGATCGGGGCGGAGCACGGTGCCGCCGTCGCGACCCGGGGCGGGGGCGCAATACGCCGCCGCCGGCACCGGCTCCTTGTCGAGGACGAGGGGGAGGGAGCTGTGCGCCCAGATCGTCGAGGCACCCAAGAGCCGGTTCAGCACCTCCCAGTTCATGACCGCGGCCCATTTGTCGGGGGGGCCCTCGAGATGGAGGGGGGCTCTGCCGAGATGCTCCTCGAGGAAGCGGGCCCCACCCAGGGGCGCCATGATCTCGTCGAACGTCACTTGACACCTCCCGACCGGAGCGCAGGTTCGCGGGCGGCCGGAGGATAGCCGGGGATGGACGAGGAACAAGGTGAAGCCGCCGCGGTCCGCGCGCGGCTCGAGGAGGTGCGACGGCGGATCGCGGCGGCTGCCGGCGCGGCCGGTCGCGATGCCTGCGCGATCACCCTCGTGGCGGTGAGCAAGGGCCAGCCGCTCGAGCGGATCGAGGCGGCCCTCGCGGCCGGGCAGCGGGTGTTCGGCGAAAACTACGTGCAGGAGGCGCAGAGCCGCTGGCCCGAGCTGCGCACCCGCTTCCCCGACGTCGAGCTGCACCTCGTGGGCGCGTTGCAGACCAACAAGGCGCGCGCCGCGGTCGCACTCTTCGACGTGATCCAGACGCTCGACCGGCCGAGCCTCGCGCGGACCCTCGCCAAGGAGCTCGGCCGGCCGGACGCCCGGACCCGACGCCTCCTGGTCGAGGTGAACTTGGCCGAGGAGCCGCAGAAGGCGGGCCTGCCGCCCGGCGAGCTGGCCCCGTTCCTGGGCCTCTGCCGCGACGAGCTGAAGCTGCCGGTGACCGGGTTGATGGCGATCCCGCCGGCCGAGGAGGACGTGGCACCCTACGCCGCGCTCCTCGCCAAACTCGCCGGCCGTCACCGCCTCGGCGAGGTGAGCGTCGGGATGAGCGCGGACTTCGAAACCGCGATCGCCTTCGGAGCGACCATCGTCCGGGTCGGCACCGCGATCTTCGGCGAACGGGCGGCACGCCCGCGCCCGGCCGCTCAGGGCTCGACCGCCACGAGCTCGTAGAGTGCCGCGGCCTCGGCGGCACCCTGTCGGCGCGCGCCGAGATCCTTCACCCGGACCACCCGGATCCGCTCGTCTTCGGTGAAGACGAGCACGTCGCCCGGCCGAACGAGCTGGTGGGTCTTGGCCACGGGCCGGCCGTTCAGCCGGACCCGACGCTCGGCCACGAGCACGGCCGCGAGCTCGCGGCGGCGGACGAAGCGGGCGTGCCAGAGCCACTTGTCGAGGCGGAGCGCGTCCGGCTCGCTCACGTCCGGACCTCGAGTGCGGCGAGCACGGCGAACGGCGAGTCGGGGCGCGGCCGGACCGCGCCCGCGCGGGGCCGGCTGCCGCGCGGACGGCCGGTCGGGGCGCGCGCCCAGAGCCGTTGGCCGTCGAGCTCGACCGCGGCGAAGCCGAGCGCCGGCAAGCACGCCTCGAGCTCGGCGCGCGCGAGGCCGGCCGCGGCCGCCAGGTCGACCGGCAGGGGGAAGGCACCGCTCGCCCGAGCGCGCGCACGAAGACCCGCGGCGAGCCGCTCGAACACGTCCTGGCGGAGCGCCAGGCCGGGCAGCGGGGCGAAACCCAGTGCCGCGGTCAGCCCGGGATCGCTCGGCAGCGCCGAGCCGCGCAGCACCGTGGCACCGGGCGGCGGCAAGGGCGGGCCGGGTGGCCGTGCCAGGGCGAGGAGCCGGGCGCGCGCCTCGACCGGCCCGGCCTTCAAGAGTTGCGGGAGGTAGAGCCAAGCGCGGCCGAAACGCACGCCGAGCTCCGCCAAGCGCACCCGATCGGCCTCGGCTAGGCTCGCGAGCAGCTCCTCGACCGGTGCGCGCTCGGCACTGCCGAGCCCCTCGACGATCCGCCAGGCGATCCCGCGAGCGGGCCCCCCGAGCCGATCACCCTCGGCGGCGGCGCGCAGCGCGTGGAGCGGCCCGAGCCGCCGGCCGAGCCAGCCTTCGAGCCAACGCTCGACCCGCCGGGTGACCCGAGCGCCGAGGCCCGAGCCGTGGTCGTCGGCCACGAGGGGCGCGATCCGCGGGCGCAACGGGTCGGTGCCGGCCAACAAGCGGGCGACCGGCTCGCGTCCCCACAAGACGAGAGCCTCGCCGTCCAGGGAAAGGGTCTCGTCCGCGGCGTCCTCGAGCGCTCGGGCGCGGCGCCCGAGCTCGCGGCCGACCGCCCGCCGGGCGGCGGCTGCGAGCATCCTTCGGCCGAACTCCCCACCTCCCGGCTCGGGCGCGAAGCGCAGGCCCTCGACGCGGCCGACCCGCTCGCCGTCGACCAACACGGCTCCATCCGGCTCGACCGCCGCTTCGAGCTCGCCCCGTTCGCGCATCGAGCGCAACAGCGAAGCGGTCCGTCGGTCGACGAAGCGCTGGGTCAATCGGTCGTGCAAGACATCGGAGAGCCGGTCCTCGAGCGCGCGGGTGCGTTCCTGGAAGTGGCGCGCCTCGGCGAGCCAGTCGGTGCGGTGGCTCAAATAGGTGAGGGTCCGCACATGCGCGATGCGCTGGACGAGGGTGTCGATGTCCCCGTCCGTCCGCTCGAGGCGCGCCACCATCCCGGCGAACCAGTCGGTGGGCAGGAGCCCCCGGCCGCTCGTCAGATGCTCGAACACGGTCGCGAGCAGGTGGAGGTGGGCATCGTCGAGGGTCTTGCGGAAGTCCGGGATCTGACAGACCTGCCACAAGAGGCGCACCCGCTCCGGCCGGTCGGCGCGCGCGGCGATCTCCGGCCGGCGCGCGAGGAGGAGCAGCGAGCGGTGGTCGAGCGCGTCCTTGACCCGGACCAGACAGTCGGCCGGCGGCGGCGCCTCGAGGCTGGCGGCGAGGGCTTCCAAGCTCGCGAAATCGAGGTCCGTCGACCGCCAGCGGATCGCCTTGAGCGGCGGGAAGCTGTGGCTCTCGACGGCTTCCACGGTGCGTTCGTCCAAGGGCTCGCAGTCCTCGGTCGTTCCGAACGTGCCGTTCGCCATGTGGCGCCCGGCGCGGCCGGCGATCTGGGCGATTTCGTGGGCGTGCAGTCGGCGCGCCTCGCGGCCGTCGAACTTGGCGAGCCGGGCGAAGGCGACGTGCGCCACGTCCATGTTGAGGCCCATGCCGATCGCATCGGTCGCCACGAGATGGTCGACTTCGCCCGCTTGGTAGAGCGCGACTTGGGCGTTGCGGGTCCGCGGCGAGAGGGCGCCCATGACGACCGCCGCGCCGCCCTTGCGCCGTCGGACCGCCTCGGCCAGGGCGTAGACCTCGGCCGCACTGAAGGCGACGATGGCACTTCGCCGCGGCAGTCGGGCGAGCTTGCGGTGCCCGTCGTGGACCAGGAGGGAAAAACGCGGCCGGGTGACGATCTCGGCTTCCGGCACGAGCCGCTTGAGGATCGGCCGGATCGTCTCCGAGCCCAGGAACACGGTCTCATAAAGACCGCGGGCGCGCAGCAAACGGTCGGTGAAGACGTGGCCGCGTTCGAGATCGGCGCAGAGCTGGATCTCGTCGACGGCCAGGAACTCGACCGGCCGTTCGACCGGCATGGCCTCGACGGTCGCCACGACATAGGGGGCGGTCGGGCTGCCGACCCGCTCCTCGCCGGTGACCAGGGCCACCGCTGACGGGCCTCTGAGCGCCACGATCCGGTCGTAGACTTCGCGGGCCAAGAGGCGGAGCGGGAAGCCCATCATCCCCGACCGGTGCGCCAGGAGGCGCTCGACCGCGAAGTGGGTCTTGCCGGTGTTGGTCGGCCCCAGGACCGCCACCACCCGAGCGCGGCTCACCTGCTCGCCAGCCATGCTCGGAAGATCGACGAGCGCACCCGCTTTGGCAAGGGTGGTGCCGAGCGCTCCTCCCGCATGACGCGTGGTCGTGCGCCGACGGCCGTCGGGGGGGCGAGCCGGGAGGCGCGCAGCCGCGGAGCCGGGAAGAGGATCCGATCTCGGCGGGCTCCGTGCTTGAAGGCCGGCAGCCTTGCGCCCAAATGCCGGTCGTCCCAGCATTCCACCCGAGCGGAGCGCCGGCGCGCCATGGACGAGGTCGTGCAGCCGTTCGAGGCCGAAGTCGGCCGGGTTCTCGAGATCGTCATCGGCTCGCTCTACAAGGAGCGGGCGATCTTCCTCCGCGAGCTGATCTCCAACGCCTCCGATGCCTGCGACAAGTTGCGCTACGAGAGCTTGAGCAAGCCCGAGCTTCTCGGCTCCGACCCGAAGCTCGAGATCCGCATCCTGGCCGATCCCGCGACCAACCTCTTGACCGTCGTCGACGACGGGATCGGCATGGACAGGGACGAGCTCGCCGCCAATCTCGGCACGATCGCCCGCTCGGGCACGGCCCGGTTCGTCCAGGAACTGACCGGCGATCGCGCCGCCGATCTGAAGCTCATCGGCCAGTTCGGGGTCGGCTTCTATTCCGTCTTCATGGTCGCGGACAAAGTGGTCGTGCGCTCGACCCGGGCCGGCCAGAGCCGCGGCTGGGTGTGGGCCAGCGACGGCAAGACCGGCTTCACGATCAAGGAGGACGATCAGCCGCTACCGCGCGGCACGGCCGTCACGCTGCATCTCAAGGAGGATGCCAAGGAGTTCCTGGACGCGGCGCGCATCCGCGAGATCGTGCGCACCTACAGCGACCACGTGGCGTTCCCGATCATCCTCGAGGCCAAGCCCAAGCCGGGTGACACGAAGACCAAGGCGCACGAGCCGCAGCAGATCAACAGCGCGAGTGCGCTTTGGGCCCGGCCCCGTTCGGAAATCAGCGACGAGCAGTACGAAGAATTCTACCACCACGTCGGGCACACGTTCGACGAGCCGTTCGCCCGGGTGCATTTCACGGCCGAGGGTGCCCTCTCCTACACGGCGCTATTGTTCGTCCCCTCGCACCGGCCGTTCGACCTGTACGACCCCAAGCGGCGGCACGGGGTGCGGCTCTATGTGCGCCGGGTGTTCATCACCGACCAGCTCGAGGAGCTTTTGCCGCGCTATCTCCGGTTCGTTTCGGGCGTGGTCGACAGCGAGGATCTGCAGCTCAACGTGAGCCGCGAGACGCTGCAGCACGGCGCCGTCGTCCAGAAGATGCGCAAGCAGCTCACCAAGCGCATTCTCGACGAGCTCGCCCGCAAGGCGGCCGAGGTGGGCGCGAGCGAGGCCGGACCAGCCGGCGAAGGGGAGGCGCGGCCGAACGGCGAAGCGAAGCCCGACGACGGCGGGGCGCGCAAGCGGCCCAGCTATCTCGATTGGTGGGCGGAGCTCGGCGCGGTGCTCAAGGAGGGCCTGTTCGAGGATGCCGAGAATCGCGCGAAGCTCCTCGAGCTCGCTCGTTTCAAGAGCAGCCGTGGCCCGGGCTGGGTCTCCTTGGCCGACTATGTCGCGCGGATGCGGCCGGGCCAGGACTCGATTTTTTACGTCACCGGCGAGAGCGCGGACGCGCTCCGCTCGAGCCCACAGTTGGAGGCGGCTCTCGCCAAAGGCTGCGAAGTCCTGTTGCTCGACGACCCGGTCGACGAGTTCTGGATCCCCGAGGTCGAGGAGTACGAGGGCAAGAAGCTGGTCTCGTTGACCAAGGGTGAGGTCGATCTCTCCCGGATTCCCGACGAGGGCAAGATCGAGACGCCCGACGAGCTCTGGGACGAGGGCTTGAAGCGGCTCCTGGCGAAGCTCAAAGCGCTGTTGGGCGAGGAGGTCAAGGACGTCCGGCCGTCCAAGCGGCTGCGCGAGAGCGCGGTGTGTCTGGTGGCCGACGAGCACGGGCTCGACTTCCGGCTCGAGCGGTTCTTGAAGCAGCATCACCAGCTCGACCGGCTCTCCAAGCCCATCCTCGAGGTCAACGGCCGCCACGAGCTGATCCGCCGGATGACCGCGATGGCCGCGGATCCCGCCATGGAGCAGGAATTGGCCGAGCTCGCCCGGCTCTTGCTCGACCAAGCGCGGATCGTCCAAGGCGAGCCGATCCCGGACCCGGGCGCCTTCTCGCGCCGGATGAGCGCTTTCCTCGCCAAAGGCTTGCCCGCCGCCGCGTGAGGCCTCGGCCGGCTCCGGCAGGGCGAGACCCTCGACCGAGCGCCGCGGGGGCTTCGCGGAGCCTGCCGCCGGCTTCCGCGTGGAGAGGTCTCGGGGGAAACCCCGAGGAAGCCCCCGGCCGTTCGCTCAGGCCCGCGCCGGCGCTGCGGCTTCGGCGGCGCGTGGATGCGGTACGATCAGCGTGCGCCGGGCCGGCAGGTTCTCGAGCCGGCGCACGGTGCCGTCCGACCAGCGGATGTCGAGCCGCTCCACCTGCTCGATCGCGCCCAGACCGAAATGCGCGACGGGCTCGCCGCCCCGTGCTCCCTCGCCCAGAATGCGGGTCTGACTGCGCCCGCCGGCCACCAGGCGGACCAGGGCGCCGCGCGCGGGCGCGCCTTGCGGGGTGCGTGGCACCACCCGCAGCCACGCGTGGTCGGGCGCATCGACGCGGTAAAGACCGATCCCGCCACCCCGCCCGCTCGCCCGGGCGACCACGACCTCGAGGCGTCCGTCGCCGTCGAGATCGGCGGCGGCCAGGGCGGCGGGCAGGGTCGCGGGCTCGAGCGCGTCGCCGGGATCGATCGGCCGCCAACCCTGCTCGCGCCAACCGAGCAAGCGATTCGGCTCGCCCGCGTTGGCGATCAGGATCTCTTCGAAACCGTCGTTGTCGAGATCGGCCACCAGGAGCGCCGTGGCGAGAGAGGGTCGGGCCAGGGTGGGTGGCGCCCGCTCGTGTAGCAGACCCGTGGCATCGGGAATCCAGAGCAGGTGCGCGCCGCGGCGGCGCAGGCAGAGGAGCCCCCACCTGCCGGCCTGGTCGGCCTCGAGGATCGCCGCGTCGACCGCCCCGAGATCGGCCACGGCGAGGCCCACGGTCTCGGCGACGTCGACCCAACGGCCGAGACCCGCGCCTTGGAACAGCAGGCTCGGGCCGCGGGCGGCGCCCACGAAGACGTCCAGCCCGCGGCCGAGAAGCGGGCCGCAAGCCATGGCGCCGCCCTGGACCAACTCGTCGAGCCCCGCTTCGGCTGCGGCATCGTTCAATCCCGCTCTGCCATCTTGCTCGACGAGACGGAGCGGGCCGCCGGCCCCGGCGGCGAGGAAGCCGTAGCGGCCGCTCCCCAGTCGGTCGAGCGGGCGGACGGTGTGGCTCGACGGCACCGAGCCCAGCGTTGCAGCGGCCGGCTCGGCCAGAAGGTCGCGAAAGCCGTCGCCGACCGGGTCGAACAACCGGTCGGCGCACAGGCCCCGCGTCCGGCCGGGATCGCCGTTGGCGACCCAGATCTCCTCCACCCCGTCGCCGTCGAAATCGGCGGCGGCGAGCGCGTGCGCGGTGCCGAACGGATCGGCGAGCTCGGTCAAGGGGAGAGCCTCGAGCTTTCCGCCGCGCGGCCGGAGGACCCGGTTCGGGCCGTTCGGTACGCCCACGACCAGGGCGAGAGTCTCGGGTCCGAGCGCGGCCAGCGCGAGTGCGCTCGCCGCCGGGATCTCGGCGCCTTCGACCGCCTGCTCGAGGTGGATCAGCAGAGGGCCTCCGCGCTCAATCGCGCCCGGCACGCTCGTCGAAGCCACCCTTGTGGCTCCGATAGACGAGCGTCATGAGGCCCACGCCCAACGCGAGCGTCGCGACGACACCGCCCGCCAGTGCCAGCCAGCCTTCCTCGCTCATCGTCACGCCGTCGAGCTCGCGCCAGAGCCAGACCGCCACGGCCGCACTCGCGGCGAGGAGCAACAGGAGCACCAGGATCACCAAACGGTCGGCGCGCATCGGTACCGATCACGCGACAAGTGCCATCGGATCGCCCCGCAGCTTGCCGTGGTCGTGGTGGCGAGGCTAGGTCCGAGGTGGCCCTTTTTCCACCCCGGGACGAGCTTTGACCCACCCGACCCGCCGCACCACCGATGTGATCGCCGGATTCCTGCCGCTCGCCGGTCGGCGCGTTCTGGAGGTGGGCTGCGGCGAGGGTGTCCTCCTCGGCTGGATGCGCCGCCGCGGCGCCGATGCGATCGGCCTCGAGCGTGAGCCGAAGCTGCTCGCCCGAGCCCGCGAACGGCTCGGCCCCGGGGGCCTCTTGGCCGGTCGCGGCGAGGCACTGCCCTTGGCCTCGGGAACGCTCGACGGGCTGCTCTACCACAACGCCTTCCACCACCTCCCGGCCACCTTGATGGTCGAGGCGCTGAGCGAGGCGGCGCGCGTGCTCCGCCCGGGCGGCCGGCTCCTGGTTCTGGAGCCGCTCGCCGAGGGGGAGTATTTCGCCCTCGTCCGACCGCTCGAGGACGAGACCGCCATCCGGGCGCTCGCGCGGCACGTCCTCGCCCGCGCCGGCGATCTCGGGCTCGAGCCCGAGACCGAGCTCGTGTACGACCAGCTCGTGGTCCGTCGGTCGGTCGAGGAACTCCTCGAAGCGCTGGTCGCCGCCGACCCGACCCGTGCTGCCCGGCTTTCCGCGGCTCGACCGGCGATCGAGGCGGCCTTCGCCCGGCTCGGCGAGGCGGGCGAGAACGGCAAGAGCTTCCGCCAACCGATGCTGGCCCTGGGGTTCGTGCGGCCTACTCGGCCACTGGAATTGGCCGTGGTCCGCAGCGCGGCCGAGAGGGACGCGGTGTTCGCCTTGCGCCGGGCGGTGTTCTGCGTGGAGCAGGGCGTCGCCGTCGAGGAGGAGTTCGACGGCCGCGACGCCGGGGCCGAACACCTCCTCGCCCGGTTGGACGGCGCGATCGTCGGCACGTTGCGCTGGCGTCGGCTCGACCCACAGGGCCGGGTCAAGCTCGAGCGGGTGGCGGTCCGCGCCGACTGCCGGGGCAAGGGAATCGCGCGGGGGCTGCTTCGCTTCGCGCTCGCTCGGATCGACGGGCTGGGTCTCGGGCCGGTCCTGCTGCACGCCCAGCTCGCGGCCAGAGCGGTCTATCGAGCGCCGGGTTTTCTGCCCGAGGGCGAGCCTTTCGTCGAGGCGGGCATCCCGCACCAGCGCATGGTGCGGCCGCTCGATCCGCTCGCCGCGACGATCCGCAGCCTCCTGTAGCATCTGGCCTCGAATTGACGGTACCTTGCCGCCGCGGCGCTTGCGACGCACCGGGGAAGCCGGTGCGGATCGAACCGCCGGTGAGGAACCCGGGGGTGGCATCGGCGACGCTCGGAACGAGCGAAGAAACGACCGCGAAAGCGGGAGCGCCGTTGCTCGTCCCGCTCGAAGGGGCCCTGCTGCGGACCGACCCGGCGCTCGAGGCCGGCCTCGCCTTGCTCCGCCGCCGGCCCTCGACCCTCCTCGCTTGGCTCGCACGCGGCGCCCGCACCCCGCTCCTCGCTGCCGCACGCGCCGCCGGCTGCGCGCCGGATGCCGCCCTCCTCCCGCTCGAACCGGCGCTCGTGGCCGATCTCGAGGTGGCGCGCCGACGGGGCCGGCGGCTCCTGCTCTGGACCCGCGGCGATCCCGAACTCGCCCGCGCGATCGCCGACCGACTGGGGCTGTTCGACGGCGTCGTCGTCGAGTCCGATGCCGCGCGGGCCGCTGCGAGCCTCGGCGCCGACATCGCCGCGGTCCGGCGGCCGCGGCCCGCCGGTAGGGTGGCGCTCGGCCTCTGGCTGCAGGCCATCCGGGTCCACCAATGGGCCAAGAACCTGCTCGTGCTCTTGCCGGTCCTGCTCGCGGGCCCGCTCGCGACGGTCGCGGACTGGACCGCTGCGGCCATCGCCTTTCTCGTCTTGAGCCTCGCCGCCTCGGCGGGCTACCTGATCAACGACTTGCTCGACCTCGAGGCCGACCGCCGGCACGAGACCAAATGTTCGCGGCCGTTCGCTTCGGGGGCCTTGCCACTCGCCGCGGGTCCGGCCGCCGTCCTGCTCCTGCTGGCCGTCGCGAGCCTCTGGGCGCTCCTTCTGCCGCCGCGCTTCCTCGCGGCGGCGCTGGCCTACTTGCTTTTGACCCTCGCCTATTCCTTCGAGCTCAAGCGGGTGCCGATCCTGGACGTGGTGGGTCTCGGCGGGCTTTTCACCGTGCGGGTGATCGCGGGCGCCTTCGCGATCACCGCGCCGCTTTCCTATTGGCTCCTCACCTTCGCCATGTTCCTGTTCCTCTCGCTCGCCCTCATCAAGCGCTACGCCGAGCTCGAGCGGCTCGCCCGGCGGGGCGGCGAGATCCTCGTCGATCGCGGCTACACGACGCGCGACCTGCCGCTGCTCGCGAGCCTCGGAGTCGCCGCCGGAGTGGCCGCGCCCCTCATCTTCGTCGTCTATCTCGTGACCGAGCACTTCCCCAAGGCGATCTACACCCGACCGGGCTGGCTCTGGCTCGCCTTCCCCATCCTGCTCTATTGGATCGCGCGCGCCTGGCGCCTCACGCTGCACGGCCGCATGAACGAGGACCCGGTGCTGTTCGCGCTGCGCGACCGGGCCTCGCTCGTCATGGTGGCCATGGTCCTGGGGCTCCTCGTCCTCGCATGGTGAGCCTCTTCGGCGAGAGCAGGGCGCACACCGCCTGGGGCCGGGTCCATCGGTTCGTGCACCGTATCGTGCGGCCCACGAGCCCGGCCGCGGCGCGCGGAGCACTCGCGAGGCGCGGGCAGCTCGCCGTCCTTCCCTACGGCCTCGGCCGCTCCTACGGCGATTCTTGCCTCAACCCGGACGGTCTCCTCGTCGAGACCCGCGGCCTCGACCGGCTCCTGGCATTCGACCCGGCGAGCGGCCTTCTGCGGTGCGAGGCGGGTGTCACCCTCGCCGAACTCCTCGGGACCGTCGTCGGCCAGCCGGCACCGGACGGCGGGGTATGGTTCCTGCCGGTGAGCCCGGGCACGCGCTTCGTCACCGTGGGCGGGGCGATCGCCAACGACGTCCACGGCAAGAACCACGAGCGGGCCGGCAGCTTCGGCCGCCACGTCCGTGCCTTCGGCTTGCTGCGGTCCGACGGGCGGATCCTGCGCTGCGCCCCGGAGGAGAACGCCGAGCTGTTCGCCGCCACGATCGGCGGGCTCGGGCTCACCGGCTTGATCCTCGAAGCCGAGCTGCAGCTCGCTTCGGTGCCGAGCCTTCGGTTGGAGACCGAGGACATCCGCTTCGCCGACCTCGAAGGCTTCTATCGGCTCGCGGCCGAATCGAAGGATTGGGCCTACACGGTCGCCTGGGTGGATTGCCTGGCCCGCGGGAGGGCCTTGGGCCGCGGCGTGTTCAGCCGGGCACGCCACTTGGCCGGAAGCCGCGAAGACGTCCGCCCACCCGGTCCACCGCGACTGTCGATCCCCCTCGACCCTCCCTGCTCCCCCTTGAACCCCCTGTCCCTCCGGCTTTTCAACGCGCTTCTCTTCCACCGGCTCGGGCCGGGTGGTCGACGAAGCGCGATCCGTCCTTACCCGGCGGTGTTCTACCCCCTGGATTCGATCGGCGCCTGGAACCGGCTCTACGGTCCGCGGGGTTTTTGGCAGTATCAGTGCGTCGTGCCGGCGGATGGAGCCCCGCGCACGATCGCCCGGCTCCTCGAGACGATCGCCGGATCGGGCGAGGGCTCGTTCCTCGCGGTGCTCAAGACGATGGGGGACGTACCTTCGCCGGGGCTACTCTCGTTCCCGATGGCCGGAACCACCCTCGCCCTCGACTTCCCGAACCGGGGTGCGGCCACCTTGGAGCTCCTCGCTCGGCTCGACCGGATCGTTCTCGAGGCCGGCGGCCGGCTCTATCCGGCCAAGGACGGGCGGATGCCGGCCGATATGTTCCGCGCCGGTTATCCGAACTGGCAACGCTTCGCCGAGCGGGTCGACCCGGCCTTTTCTTCGGCGTTTTGGTGCCGCGTGGCGGGAACCGAAGCGGCCGCGCGGATCGCGAGGGCGGCATGAGCGAGCGCGGCCGTGACCCTCGACGCGTTGCGATCTTCGGGGCGAGTTCGGCGATCGCCGAGGCGACCGCGCGGCTCTGGGCGGTGCGGGGCGCGCGCTTCTTCTTGGTCGCCCGCGATGCCGATCGGCTCGGTCGGATCGCCGCGGATCTCGAGGTCCGCGGCGCGGGGGCCGTCGCGACCTTCACCGCCGACCTCGACGATGCGACGGCCTTGGGACCGATGCTCGCGGCGATGGACGCAGCGCTCGAAACGCCCGACGTCGTGCTCGTCGCCTTCGGCACACTCGGCGACCAGGCGGCGATCGCCCGAGACCCCGAGGCGGTCCGGCGCACGCTCGTCACGAATTTCGTGAGCCCGGCGGTGCTGCTCACCGCACTCGCCCCCAGGCTCGAGGCCGCGGGCCGAGGCTGCCTCGCGGTCGTCACCTCGGTGGCGGGTGATCGCGGCCGCGCCGCCAACTACGTCTACGGCGCCGCCAAAGGGGGCCTGTCGACCTTCCTCGAGGGCCTGCGCCATCGCTTCGCCGGCACCGCCGTCGCGGTCCTCGACATCCGACCGGGCCCGGTCGACACGCCGATGACGGCGCATTTCGCCAAGGGTGGCCCGCTCTGGGCCACGCCCGAGACGGTCGCGGCCGACATCGCCCGCGCGATCGACCGGCGCCGCTCGCTGCTCTACACGCCGTGGTTCTGGCGCTGGATCATGCTCGTGATCCGGCTCCTGCCGGAGCCGATCTTCCACCGGCTTCGATTCTGAGCCGGCGGTCGGCCAGCAGCTCAGACGACGACCGGCTCGGGTCGGCGGCGGAGGATGTGGAAGCAGCGGAACGTCATCACCGGCTCCTCGCGCTGGTTGGTGACCGTGTAGGCGAGGGTCGCGGTGCCGCGATCCGGCTTCGAGCGGGAAGGGCGGACTTCCAAGACCTCCGCCCGGACCCGAATCGTGTCGCCCGGCCGGACGGGGGCGAGCCAGCGGACCTCGTCCATCCCGGGCGAGCCCATCGAGGCGGCGTTGATGACCTTCTCCTGGTAGAACAAGCGGAAGGCGACGAGCAGCGTCTGGAAGCCCGAGGCGATGATGCCGCCATAGGGGCTTTCGGCGGCTGCGACCGTGTCGATGTGGAAGGGCTGCGGGTCGTGCTGCCAGGCGAAGTCGAGGATCTGCGCCTCGGAGAGCGTGCAGCCGCGGGTCGTGAACACCCTGCCCACCGTGAAGTCCTCGAGCCAAAGATCGCCCATCACCGCGCCTCCCTCCGATAGCGCCCCGGGTGCCAGCCTGGGCGGCCCGGGCCTCGCCGACAAGACGGTGCCGGCGCCGGTCGAGAGAAGGGTCACCCTCGACGGCGTGCCACACGCGCCGCAAGATCCGGGTGTCGGCGGACCGGTCGCGGGCCCGAGATGCATCGGCCACGCCGAAAGGAGACTGCGATGAACGGCCCGAGCCGCGTTTCCCCCGTGCCCGAGATCCCGAGCGAGGACGCGCCCCGCTTCGAACGGATGGCCCGGGCGATCCGCTGGCTGGTCGCCCGACGGGAGACCCAGCCGCGGCTCGCCGAGCTCGCTTCGATCCTGGGCTCGAGCCCTTGCCACGCGCAGCGCGTCTTCGCCCGTTGGGCGGGCCTGAGCCCGAAGCAGTTCCTCGGCCAGCTCACCCTCGAGGCGGCCAAGGCGCAGCTGCGGGCGGGCGCGAGCGTGCTGGATGCGGCCCTGGAGGTCGGTCTGTCGGGACCGTCGCGGTTGCACGATCTGTTCGTGCGACTGGAGGCCATGACCCCCGGCGAGTACCGTGCCCTCGGCGCCGGGCTCGAGCTGCGCTTCGGCGTGCACCCCACGCCCTTCGGCCCGGCGCTCTTCGTGACGAGCTCCCGTGGGCTCGCGCGCCTCGCTTTCCTGGGCGCGGGCGGGCTCGAGGCGGCGCTTGCCGAAGCCCGGGCCGACTGGCCCCACGCGCGCTTCGTCGAGGACCCGAGTGCCACTGCCGCGTTGCCGGCGGCGGTCTTCGCGCGCACCGAGGATGCCGCGCCGCTGCGCGTGCTGGTCAAGGGCACGGCCTTCCAGGTGCGGGTCTGGCGAGCGCTCCTGCGGATCCCGGAAGGTGCCGTCGCGACCTATGGCGGGCTCGCAGCCGCGCTGGGCGCGCCCGGGGCGAGCCGGGCGGTGGGTGCGGCCTGTGGACGCAATCGCATCGGCTGGCTGATCCCCTGCCATCGGGTGATCCGCGAGAGTGGTGCCCTCGGCGGCTACCATTGGGGGCTCGACCTGAAGCGCGCGATGCTCGCGCTCGAGGCGGCCCGAAGCGGGGCGAAGGCCCACGCCTGAGCCGAACGGTCCGGCGCGAGCCGAGCCGTCGACCCGGCCGGTCGGAACTTCGCGCTCCCGCTCGCTCGGCTCACGGCACTCCCCCTGGCGCTGTCGCGTGAACGGCTTGGCCGCTTCGGCCGACCGGCGCTGCGGGGCTCCGCTTGTCGACCACGGACGCGCGGCGCTAGGCGGCTGCTCCGAGAGGGAAGCGGCGGCGGGCGAGCGCGTGGCGGTTCTGGCGGCGGATCTGGGTGGTAGCGCGCTCAAGGTCGGACTCGTCGACGATCGCGGCCGCCCGATCGCCGCGGCCGTGCGCCCGCTCGGCGAATCGCGACCCGCGCCGGGCCTCGTGGAGCAAGATGCCG